>Ga0123342_1000735_pt1 | contig 53360 bp, 19 predicted proteins | sample Turbeawhitnodule_FD_89960 | JGI IMG/M metagenome (GOLD analysis project Ga0123342, IMG submission 89960) | Root nodule microbial communities of legume samples collected from Mexico - Turtle bean Mexico white nodule | ecosystem: Host-associated > Plants > Roots > Nodule | place: Mexico: Nepantla...
GGGTGCAAACAACATACGAAAGTGCTTGTGTGAATTTTTTTCAGCGCAATACGGACCCATAATGAAATTGCAGAAATTAGGCCGAAATTTCACAAGTTTCGGTAGAGGATAGCCTTGGTTTGCCCAAAATTTCTCCCGGATTATTTTTTTTCCTGAAATTCCACCCAAGAATCTCCACTGAATTTGGGACAAAATGCGATAAGTTTCAGGTCAAACGGATGATTATTCACCCACGAAAAAAATCAAACGTTTCACACACAAACAAACCTTCCTTTCAGCCGTGGCAGTGACAAATTAAAGAGTTATTGTTAATCTTGTGGGACGAATCTGGGGCTCATACCTCAGTCAAAACTCAATAGACGCAGTGACGAATGTCTGGTAAAAATTTCAACCAAATACCCAAGGAGTAAGGCGTAGTAAGTCCCAGACCGAGAGTGAACAAAACCGGTTTTCCGAAAACAAAACTTTCTAGCTTTTCTTCCCCGTATCTTCTTTTTGTGATTTGTTTATGGACGTGCGTCCTTGCCTGGGTGCAAAAACCTTACGAAAGTGCTTGTGTGAATTTTTTTCAGCGATATACGGACCCATAATGAAATTACATAAATTAGGCCGGAATTTCACAAGTTTCAGTAGAGGAATAGCCTTGGTTTGCACAAAATTTCTGAAAAATTCTCCCGGAATAGTTTTTTCCTGAAATTTAACCCAAGAATCTCCACTGAATTTGGGACAAAACTCGACAAATTTCAGTTCAAACGGATGAGTATTCACCTACGAAAAAAATCAAACAGTTTCACACACAAACGAACCTTCCTTTCAACCCTGGCAGTGACGAATAAAAGATTTATTGTCAATCTTGTGGGACGAATCTGGGGCTCAAACCTCATCCAAAACTCTATAGACACAGTGACGAATGTCTGGTAAAAATTTCAGACCAAAATACCAGAGGAGTAAGGCTTAGTAAGTCCCAGACCGAGAGTGAACAAAACCGATTTTTCGAAAACAAAACTTCCTGGCCTTTCTTCCCCGTATCTTCTTTTTGTGATTCGTTTATGTACGTGCCTCCTTGCCTGGGTGCAAACAACATACGAAAGTGATTGTGTGAATTTTTTTCAGCGCAATACGGACCCAGAATAAAATTGCAGAAATTAAACCGAAATTTAACAAATTTCGGTAGAAGATTAACCTGTAAAAACTTCATCACTTTTTAGCATATACTTTATCTTCATCTATAATATAAAAAAAAAATGCTAGCTAACAAACAAAAAAAATATGACTACTAATTGTTCTTCTATAATATTCACATTGTGAGCACCACAATACTTCAAGAAATATATGTAATTTCCATTGAATATATAATCTACTACTAACTTTCCATTCATTCATACTCACTTTTCCTTAAAATCACACTTCATCTTTCAAGTATCAGATTCAATATCACATACTCTTATATAAAACATAAGGTAAGATCATAAGCATCCATCATTTTGAATATGATATATCATACACAAAAGAATGTTATGAACAAACAAAATTTAAATATTATTTTTAATTTTTAAAATTAATCACTTTATAATTAATTATTTTAAATTTTAATCAACATCCATTTATATTAAAATTAAATTAAGGATATTTTATTTTATTTTATTGTATTATCTATTTAATTTAATTTTTTTCCTATCACATCAATTAAATTTACTACAAACTTTTCACTCATTTATATCCACTTTCTCTTAAAATCACACCTCGCCTCTCAAGTGTCAGATTCAATATCACATATATTATTGTATAAAGCATAAAGTAAGATCTTTAAGCATTTATCATTTTGAACATGATATATCATACACATTTATACATATATCATTCCATCAATATAAGTTTTTATATCACAAAAATATCACACATTCTCACTCTAGAGGACACAATGAATTACACCTAAATAATTATCCAAAACTACAAGATTCTTTAACTAAATCTTAATTATTTTAGTATAATTTATCACACTTATCAAACAATACATATATCAAACAATATGACACTCCAACCATCAGGACAGAGTTACCTACCAACTTTATTTTCAAATTTTTAATTATTATTTGAATCTTATTTTTTTCGGATATTACGATTTTGGGTAGAAAATGGGAAAGTCATGCATCATAGACATGACTTTATGGTGAAACTCGTACTCCATGAATATGACTTTGTGCCGTAAAAGTGTTTGTGTTGAAGTCGTACATCATCAATACAACTTTACAAATTCATAACAAAGAAGTCATATGACACCCTGACGACTTTGATTAAATAAAAAATTAATACTTTAAGTGAAGTCATACCTGACCTATACGACTTCAATGTAAAATAATACATTTGAAGTTGTGTCATGCACAACTTTAGTTATATTTTTTATATTAAGTTGTATATGTTATGTACGACTTCACTTAAAATGTATTTTTTAATAAAATTTCAAATTATTAAGAATTGTCATCGACGACTTCATTTAAAATTGTTTTTCTAATACAATTTAAATTATTAAGAAATAAAAAATGAAAGTTGGTTGATTTTTTTATTATTGTTTTTAACACTTTAGGGAAGGTTGTGAGAGTTTTATGAAAATCAAGTCTTAAAGTTAGGGTTTTTTTTAAAGTATATTATTTGTGAATTTCATTATTATTTTTAACTATATTGTGATTTGTATCGTTTGAAATGGAAAAAAAAAAGATTAAATACATTAAAATAAAAATAAATGATTATTTTGTTTAAAAAAATAAAGAATTATTATTGGTTACTATTTTTTACACTTTAGGGTTTGCAGGAAAATGTTGGAAGAGTTTAATGATATGTAAATATGGTAAATAAAAAATAAGAAAGGAAAATATAGTTTTTTACAAATGTCGACACTAAGAACATTATGCCCTTCATTTAAGGGCTAAGAACATTTGTTTGGTTTGTTCCACATTCCAAATCATTCATTTTGTTATGGGTATGTCTAGTTGTTGGTTTTTCAAATTCTTTAGGTCTCATGTGACGGTTGGTAATCAAAACAATCATTTTATTTCTTTAAATGCAGTTTATTTCACCTAATTACTTTATTTTTTATTTCAATGTATTTAATCTTGATTTTTTTCCACTTTAAACAATACAAATCACAACATAATTAAAAAAAAGTAATGAACTTCACAAATAATATACTTTAAAAAAACCCAAACCTTAAAGTTTGACTTTCATAAAACTCACAACCTTCCCTAAAATGTAAAAAGTCAATAATTAAAACAACCAACCAACTCTCATTTTTTATTTCTTAACAATATGAAATTTTATTAAAAAAGAATACTTTAAATAAAATTGTATGTGGTTTGTACAACTTTAGTGTAAAATAATATAAATGAAGTCATGTATGAGTGACACGACTTCAATTATATTATTTGACAATAAAGTCGCGCAGAACTCGAACAACTTCATTTAAATATTAGTTTATAATTTAATTAAAGTTGTTAGAATGTCATACAACTTCTTTATTGCGAATTTGACAAAATCATATTCATGAAATATGCTTCTCTTAGAATAATCTACTTCAACCGATATGTTATTAGACACAATCTTACCTAACATATAAATCACACTCCAAAAGGTTGTACAATTAAAGGGTGGACAATTAGCTAATTGTGCAAACAATGCACAACTTCACTATTTTAATAATAATAAAATTTCTATCAAAAACCATGACATCCAAACAAAAATTACACGTGCAAAAACCCCATAATTTATTCAAGATTCATATCCTACTTGTACAAGATTACCCTCACCCTATAGAGACACAAGCCACATAAAACAAAAATTACTAATGTGCAGTAAATCTCTCAAACACAATCTATACTCTAAGGTTAATATGAAACGTGGAAGATTGGAGAAAGAAATTTCTAACTCTAAATTATGTTCCAAATAAGTAAATATATGGGTTCTTTCTGATGAACTGTTGGCGCCAGTTTTACTTTTTGTCACTGTCTACCGAGGTGAAAGGGAGCTGAAAACACCTTTATATGGTGTGACTAGCTGCCACTATTTGGAGTAACTTAATAGTTTCCTAATCACCTCACCCCATAGTGTAAGAAGCTGCTGGCAAGTTGATTACTGTAGTCTTAATCTTTGTCATCATGTTAATACTGTTGGTGATTCCTTGAGAACCAATTCCACTATCCTTCAGTCCCTGCCATAAATCATATTTGCTTGTTTAGACAGAAAAACATTAAATAAAATGAGATAATGAAGTAATCAAATCTTATTCAGAATGTCTGTGATAGGCCATTGAACCCCAAACAAATAGTTACTGTTTTACACCAGCAAATAGGCCAAGGTGAAAGGTTTGTTTGGCCCTAATGGTATATCAATGTGTATCAAAATGTTTTGCACTTAAGGTATATATAAATCTTTTTGCATGTTATTGTCAGGGTATATAAATTTAAGTCATCAATTCATGAGGGTGTGTGTGGAAATAAAGGAGGAAGTTTTTCTTTCTTTTTTATTGGTAGAAACCTTTGAATTTGTTTCCTGAATAAAGGAATTCTGCAACTAGTATTACAACCTACACAAATTTTATGGCAACTTGGCAAATGTAGAACAATATTTCACCTGAAAAGGAAAGTGATCAGGTCCACGTGACGGTGCTGAGTTAATTTGAACTGTTCCTGTCTCCATTGCATCACTTATCAGCATTGCTTTGTTAATGTCTCTTGTGAAGACACATCCCTGCATTATACATAGGATTAAATTAAAAAAACAAGAAAACTTTTCTGCCTTGGAATAGATAAAATGGCATCTTGATTTTTTACTGAGACCCCACTCAAGATTATGCTCTGTCACTCATGTGATCATGAATATGATGAAAACAAATTTAGAGAAACATAAAATGAAACCATTGTTTAAATGATTTTGACATTTGAATGTATGCATTCATATTGATGAACTGTACTATACCTGAAGGCCAAAATTGCTGGCATTACAGTGGTTGATTCCCTCATCAACAGATTTTATTCTGATAACTGGCAACACTGGTCCAAATGGCTCCTCCCATGCTATCCTCATATCAGGACGAACATTATCCAACAGCAATGGCCAAATGAGATTTCCTTCCCTTTTGTATTCCTGGCAGAATGTTGCTCCTTTCTCCTTAGCATCCTTTACCAATCCTTCAATGAAGTTAGCAGAGGATTCTGTGACAACTGGTGTTATATCACTGTCCTTCTCAGGTGGTCCAACAGTTAACTTGGCAACTTTATCATTGATTTTCTTAACAAGAGTGTTGGCAACCGATTCTATGACCAAAACAACCTTTACAGCTGTGCATCTTTGACCACTGCCATAGAATTTTTCACAGCATTTGTATTAGGATTTAGGAGTATTGTTGTCAAGGGAATCAATGCAACCACAGTGAGAAAATTGTATTGCATAAATGAATCATTCACATACTGAAGTTTTAAACTTAGGAATATGTGAAAGTTCCACATTAATCATGAAATTCTTCAAAGATGTCTTTGGTGGATTTTGTTGCATGAACTGTTTCCTTCTTTACATTGTTCCATAAAATAAATTAAGTGAATGATTTACCTTTTGGAGGGAAGAGAAACAAATAAAAAAGACAAGATCACATGTCTCCTTCCCATGTCTTTATTTATTTTATCCTTCTAATTAATACTTTTTCTCTTTCTCAAATATACTCTTTCTTAATACTGCATCCATTTTCAAATAAACAAAATTCACAATAAAGAGATAGATTATATTTGCTTTAAATTTTGCTACTTTTCTAATATTTTTATTAAATATATGAGAACAGAAGTATCACACTCTTGGTGGTGCAGGTATAAAGGATAAAGGTATTAAATAGAGATATTTTAGTCAAAATATAATAACATTTTACTTCTATTAAATATTTCTTTATCTACGAATGTTAACCTTAAAAATCTAAACATATGGAAAGGAGGTAATACAAATTTCCATTGGCAAATCCAGGTCCATATGTTAAAGGACAAATGAAGAAAAATTGGAAGTTTCTCCTGTAACAAATTTTGAAGTCTATTGTTACCTGTAGGAGAAGCCTCCTTTCACCATGTTAGCAGCTGCCAAATCCAAGTCAGCATCTTCAAGAACAATGCATGCATCTTTTCCACCCAGCTCCATTTGAAGAGGAATCATGCCAGCCTTCTTTGATATTGCTATTCCAGTGTCTCCACCAGTAAAACTGAGAATTAATGTGAATTATTAGGTGGGGAAGCTCCCAGTTAAAATGCAATGACGAAACACCTCTCAACTAACCAAAAAACTACCACTCACTATTTTATCTTCATAATTTGGTACAACATAACTCGAGTTTTTCATGTTATTATCTGTTTTTGCAGCTACATGCCAGCATACAAAAGATGAGACATGATGTATTTATCTACCTTGAACATCTTGTTGGAAGTTGGAGCTACATTTGCAAATTAGGAATCACATGAATTATTACATACAAAACAATAACCATTGTAGTGTAGTGAAGGACAACAATTACAATATGGTAAAAGAAGTGCATATTACCTTATGCAGTTCACCCCCGAATGCATTGTAAGAAAGTCACCAATCTCAGAACCCTTTCCTGTGACACAGCTAATAAGATCTTTGGGGAAACCAGCCAAATGAAAGCAATGCACCATATGTAGTGCAGCGACAGCACCCTGTAAGGATTAAGAGCTAAGCAAGTTCTGTGACTCATAAAACATTCAAAATATTGGAAACCCTTTGAGATTTTATCTGAATTAAATAATAGTAACACTAACTACTAATAACTAATAAGTGTATGCTCTATAAATAGTTGCATACCTGAGTGGGGGGTTTAAGCACAATGGAGTTTCCAGCAATAAGCGCTGGAGCAATCTTTGAAACAGCCAGATTAACAGGATAGTTAAAAGGTGGAATGGCTAAAACAACTCCAAGTGGAATCTGCACATAGAAATATCACAAAATAATGCATCATTTACAGTGACAAGCACAAACATAGAGACCAGGATATTGTTGAGATCTCACTTGGGTTTATAAGGTTTGGATAATCCTCAGCTCATGAACCAGAGATATGTTCAATATAGTTCTTATGGGTTTTGTAAAAAGTTTATAAGTCTAATTTAAGATGGTATTAAAGTTTATCTCATCACCTCTAACTGTACAGTGAAATGTGATTCATTACTTCTAGGTGAAAAAATAGTAAGATTTTATGTGAGAGAAAAAGTAACCATAGTTAATGGTTGGTCTTAGAGCCACCATCTCTCAAAGTGAAAGGTCAAAATACCTTGGAAGAAAGACAGCATTTGGTTCTATCATTGCCTGGAAAACTATCAGAGACCAGAAGTTTTCCTTCCCCAAGAATTCTCACTCCTTCCTCAGCACAATATGAGATTAAATCCCCTGATCTGACCACCTACGTAAAAACAAAGCATTTAAAAGGAAAGTGAAAGCCAAAACCAAAAGGGACGAATCTCATAAACGTTCTACATAAACCTCTATATTCCAATCAAAATTCCTAAGTGTTACGTGCATAATATTTGAATGCTAAAAGTTAAAATACGAAAGAGAAAAGGAGGGGGAGAAAAAGGTCTTGAATTTGATAAACATTACACTAGGCGAATGAATTTTTCAAATTGAACTTGTACTTACTTCACTGACAGCATCCTTAGCTGGCTTTGCAATCTCCTTAACAAGACACTCAGCAATAGGTGCTTTGTGTTCCTTCAGTATTGCTGCAGCCTTGTGAAGCAACTCTGCTCTTTTCCACAGTGGAGTCTTGGCCCATGATTTTTGAGCTGTTTTTGCTGATTCCATGACCCTATTAACCTCTTCCTGGGTACAAGCTGTTTGAGATTCAGTTAAAGAGAATCAATATCCCAAATTTACCACTTACAACGCCTAAAAACAAAACTGAAAAAAGACACAACCATCATGCTATATTAATCACGAATTCCAACAACAATAACATGAAAAACTAAATGATCATATAGGTGTATTGTTAATTCTCCTCCAATCCAAGTACTGGGTCAGAAACCAACAACTCAATTGGTATAGACATGGTTTTGATATTGTGGTAGCAATACCTTGGACCTTGAACTGGGTCTTCCTAGTGGAGGGATTGATGATGGGAACGGATTTCCCAGAAGGGGACTTGTTCCAGTGTCCTTGTGCATAGTACTTGAAGACATCACCATCTATGATCTCTCCAAAGGTACCAGTACCAGCCATCTTGAACAATTGATTCTATATGACTTAGATTTCAACTTTGGGTTGCATATGTATATATTTATATTGATATTGATGTTGTGGTTGGAACTGGGGTGAATTGAGACAGAGTCAAGGAACAGCTACAAATGCTGCTAACATTTTGTGCCAAGTCTAGTTTAGTCCTTGACCGATCAGTGTGCTTTTCATGCAGTTTTTAAAATGAAAATTTTGAATCATTGTTAGATTACTAATTTTGTACATTAAATATAGGACATGCTACTATTGTGGATGATGATGATCATATTCATAGATATCACTACAAGAACTCGTGTTCAAGGTGTCAGGTGCTATACACAAACTATAATTCTTTATTTAGTGTTTTTAATTATAATTGAAATTTAAATATCTAAATACTTTTCTGAATATTGTTAGCTATAAATAGGGAATATTAAGTTAAAATTCCATTAAATATTATATAATAATACTTTGAGTAAATTATTGCATAAACTCTTTTTTTTAATTTAGAATTACTTTCCTTGCAGAACAACCTGCTGTAACTTTTTTTAAAAAAAATAATTAGAGAGTGTCAGTGCAATGTTTTTGTAACAAGGGTTAGTATTTTGATAGAATAAAAGTATGGAGTTCTTTTCAATCTCATGACACCTGTAAGATATACCAACATAATTTACTTTAATAGTCTTATCTAATAAACTAGTATTTTTCATATCTCACATAACCAAAATATATCTTAAGGAAAATTTGCTTAGCCAAATAAACTGAGTGAATAAAATTATTAATATGTAACAAAAAGTTAAGCTAGCAAAAAACATGAAAATCCAAGACTTTACCTACCAAAATAAGAGCAATCAAAGAATAAATGGTGCTTAGTCTCCTCAGCTGCATTACATAGATTGCACATACAACAAGAATTAGGACCTAAAAACAAAAGTCATAGTTGAAAGAACATTAGAAGAATAAATCAACTTACCCAAGAGAGCTTTCTAACTATTTCAACTGTTTGGAGTATTTGGAATATGAAAAACAATAAGTTTTAACAATGAAGTCCAGGTTTTTGTGCTACAAAGAAAATGTATGTGAAACATGTATTGATCAAACAAACTGGTCTTTTACAAATGACTTTGAAGAGGAGGTGGGAACAAGAACTTTTTTTGAGTTATAGTTAGCTGATGCATTTATGTTTTTATATTGGGCAATAACCAAAAACAGCTAGGGACTTTATATATCTATATAGACTCTTTGTTGGTTTTTTTTTCATGAGTTTGGGTTTTTTCAATTTGAGGTTTTTTTTTTTTTTATATGTAAGGCCTGTGTTGGACTTATATGTTATAATAGTCATAAAAGAAGATATATTCATAAAAAAACTGAAAATACATCAATTATGTTTTTCTAAACATCAACAATCTTTGCACTCAAACTCAATCCACCATGAGGATGAAATATACAAAATTTGAAGATTTCATTAAAAAAAATCATTAAATAATAATTAATTTTGGAGACAAAAAATAATTAATTACTATATTGATTAAGTTAGACACTATTTTATAAACTAAAAAAATTTGGTATATAAAGTAGTTTTTATTAGTAATATATATAAATTTGTTAGAATCTAAAGTAATTAATAAAAAATGTTACATACTAATTTAAAAACTATTTTATAAATTTTTATCAATAATAAAAACTATTTTAGATACAATACTGTTAGAGATCCCACATTGACTAGAGATTAGAACCTTTCATAATATATAAGTGAGTGTAAACCTTATCTCATTGAGTTGGTTTTATGGAGTTGAGTTAACATGATACTTTGAACATGGAATATATTATAATCCACATGAATATGTTAACATGGAAGTTCAGAGACTAAAATCAATTTTAAATTTATTTTTTATATAAAATAATTTTTTTATATAAAGTATATAAAATTTTATATATATTTTAAATCTCCTTTTTATATTTTTGTTTCATTTTATTTGAAAAATCATTTTTTATTCCACAATTTTGTATTTTCTCTCTCTCTCTCAAATATCCATCTTTCTTATTTCACACTTGATTTTAAAATTTATGCAATTATACAAAATAAAAAATAAAGTACTAAAATAGTGTAATTATAAATAAATCTTAAATAGAGTGTATTAAAATTGTGTAATCGTGCATAAATGCAAAAATATTAAAATAGAATACTAAATAACAATTACGTGATTGATTATGTGAAATTGGTAGTTTTGAAATTTTAAGTTATAAAAATAAACAACAAAACATAAATCTCACGTTTGTACCCTGAAAACAATTTAATTAGATAAATTGAGGTTTGTGTTTTCTGAAATACAATGGAATCATATTAATAAATGAATAAAAGATGTAGTTGAGATTGTGATGAGAGGAAAAATACTTTAAAAATTTGAGAGAACTTATTAAATATCGAATGAGTTTAAAGTTGAAAAAAATGAAATTTTTTGAAGCAAAATAAAGATTTTTCAAATGAATAACAAGATATGATATGATAATAAATCAAAATAAATTCAAATAATAATGAATTCATTTTTCATCCTTTGTATTAGTCATAAATAAATGTAATATGAAACATTCTTAAATATAAAATTATTTAAAATCCCTTGTTTAGAATCTTTGGATTCCCATATATAAAACATTTTGTGTTCATTATGGTTCATGAAATGCAAACATTTACACTCATACGAAAGATGGTGAAAAAAAATGGATTCTAACCATTTGTACTCTTTCAGAAATAACATTGTAGAAGCAAATTTAACAAACGAATAACCATTGTATTATTAATAGACTATAATTTGTAAATCAAACTACATAAAAATGGCATCAGAAGATGCTTGTACATTCAAGAACATGCAATCTGAGATGAAACAGGAGTGAATGCAAATTGTTTATCAGAAGCATAATTGAATTGGATAGGATCTGTGTAGACAGCTTGACCACCATTAACAAGACAGCCACTGGGTGAAATCTTCAAAATTGAAGGATCTATTTTTTCAACAGACTTAAATCCTTTGCAGTTCAAGATCAAGTTCAATTGAACACATGCACAATTGTTGGTGATTTTCACTGCAAATTGTGGCTTTCCCAGTACTTTAACTCCAGTTTCAGTTTGGGTTATAGAGATATTCTTCAAAGAGCATGAACCTGACACCATGATCCATGGAACACTTTAGCAATCCAAATTTTCAAAACAAAATTGTATTATACAGTGAGAGAAGAGTTTACCATGACATATGATGGGAAGGAAGAAAATGACACCAAGAATCGTGATGATTGAACAAGCCATTGTAGAGAAACTGATGCAAGCTTTGATATTTGAAATTTGTTTTGATTATGTTTAACACTGATATATGCTGCATTATTTATAGATGACAAATTACATTGTTATGCAGTATAGAATTAAAGCATAATCAATTAAAAAATGAAAGTTTTGATTATTTTTTGGTCAGCGTGAACATTTTGATGATTATGGAAAGTAATCACTAGTATTTATGTTAATTAATGAAATCAATCACAATGTTAATTGATTCTTTTAAAGAAAAATATTAATATTGATAGACCATTCATAGAAACCATTATTCTCATCATTTTAAACCCTGAAATAGTGTAAAAAAAGAACACCGTGTGGCTATTGAAATTTTAATCAAATTAATATTTGAATCACTTTTTTTTTAATAATATATTGTGCCAAATAATTATTCAAATAGAAATATTTGATGCAGATATTAAAAATTCAGCTCCATTTCAAAATTGATTTTATTTTACTTTTTGTTTTTCTATTTAAAAATAAAGGAAAGATAATTGGTAATTTTGAATATTTAAAAAATAACTATTTACAAAAACATATATTTTGAGCAATAATTATTTTGAAAAGTATGTAAATAAAAAACTTCTAAATTTTGAAATAATTTATTTTTCAAATTTTGATTTGAAAATTTCATAGAGGAAAGGAAATATTTTTTTAAAAAATAGTGAAAATGTTCTATATAGTTTAAATTATTGGTTTGTGAATAATAAATATAATAATTAAAATACTTATAAATGTAAAATTGAAAATTGACTTAGAATGTTTTTTAACATTGAATTTATTTTTACATCTTTTACTTTTACTTAATATGTATTTTATTTATATATAAATAGTTAACTAATATTATCTAATTTTTAAAGTTTGTATCATTCAAGTACCACAAGTAGATATAACTTTATTCATGACTAACATTTTTGGGTAATTTTATTGAATATTTACACTAGTGACTAATAGGCCCTACAACCAAATTTAAATAAGTTACATTCTCCATTAATAGGAGATCAAACTAACTACCCATACAAAGCTCCATCAGCCTTAAGTCAAGTAGTGGAGGCGAAAAAGGTTTATTCAACAAAAATCAAGAAATAAAGTACATGTAAGTTGTGTCTTATTGGTTTAAGGTCTTATTCTCCTTTATCGTTTTTACGTAATTTTAATTACATGTCTCCTTAGTCTTTAATCAGAATTTTTCTTACTTACACGAAAAAGACCAATCAAGAAAGAATATTGGCCATAGATTTTATTGGACTCGAAATTTTGATTAGACGAATTTATCAAAGGCAAACTTTACTTTACATTTTGAGTTTATCACTCCAGTGGTAAGGTCACTGGCTGAACTGGGGAGTTGTTGATAAAAAAAAATCAACCAATTGATCTACACCTATTGCTAATAAAAAATATTCAACTAGTCGAGCTGGTAAAGCGGCTAGTTAACAAAAATTCAACCAATCGACCTGGGACTACGACTGGTCAAAAAAAATTCAACTAGTCGATCTGAGGACACAATTGATGAGCAAAATTGAACCATTCTATCATCCGAGTTGGGGACGCGATTGATTAGAAAAAATCAACTAGTCCACCTAGGCATGCGACTAATCAACAAAAGATCAACCAATCAAGTTGGGGTGTGACTGATCTGCAACAATCCAACCAGCCCAATTGATCAACAAAAGTTCAACTAGCCCAGTTAGGGTTGCAGCTGATCAACAAAAATTCAATTAGTTGATCTGGAAATTCAACTAGTCGATCTGGAGGCACGATTGATCAACAAAAATTCAATTAGTCCAGCTAGATGCGAGATTGATAAACAATTCAACCAGTCAATCTAAGGACGTTGTTGATCACCAAAATAACTTAGTTGATATAGGGTCACAAATTATTAGCAAAATTCAACCAGCCTAGCTGGGGGCACGACTGATCAATAAATATCAACCAGTCAATTTAAGAGTGTGGCTGATCAGCAAAAATTTAATCAGTCAATTTGGAGGCCTAGCTAATAAGACTAGTCTATTTGGGGTGCAGTTAATCAACAAAAATTTAACTAGTCAATTTGGAGGTCTGGCTAATAAGACTAGTTTATTTGGGGTGCAGTTGATCAACAAAATTTAACAAACTGAGCTTGAGATGAGACTGCATTTGGTAATCATATGTTTCATTACCAATCTCGTCATAAAAAATGACCATGCTGAGATTAAGCATTGCAAGAAATAAAGTACTTTCGTTCTTGCATCTTCCTTGACCTTACCCTCTTGTTGTTCCCAAGTAAAAACCAGTTTTTTAAGTGAAATTCGTTGAATTCATTGGCCTGACCTTTCGTTTTCGATTACTTATGTTAAATCTCTTTGTTAATAATTCATAAGTTTTATAATCGATTTTATATAAGTTACATTTCATATTAATAGGGGTGACAAAACAGGTTAGATCGACCCATTTTGGCACGACCCGGTATTGGCTCATGAAAAGCAGGGCGGGGCGGGCTAACCCGTATAGGTTATGTGGGCTAGAAATAGTAACCTGCCCCGTTGTAGGACGGGTTAGCAGACCCGCCACTTTCATTTTTTTCTGTTTTTGTTTTCGATCTATTTACTTGGTTGTAATAATTGATATCATTTTTTGGAAAATAAAAATAAGAAAAAGAGTAATAAAATTAAATTAAATTTTAATATTATAATAAAAAAATGTTTAATATCTGACAAAATAAAGTAAATAGGAACAATAATTCAATGAATCAAATGATCCATAAAGAAATCAATATAAAGAAATTTCTATATACCACCACAAATTTTTATTCTAAAAAAACATAAAATTTCTCTTTATAAATATCAAAATAATTAATATTAATAATAATAATATTAATAATTTTTATACTATTAATATTGTTATTAATATTATTATTAATATTCTTAATATTATTAATATCACTATAGATAATCTTGGCAGATATCTATCCATTAATAAAAATCTATAAATTACTATTATTATTAATTAATATTAATATTTATAGTATTGACATTAATATTATTATTCATATTAATAATAATACTAATAATATTCATATTATTAATACTGTTATTAATATTTTATTAATATTGTTATTAATATTATTATTAATATTACTAATATTATTATTAATATTACTAATATTGTTATTACTATTATTATTATTATTAATGCTACTATTATTTATTAATACTATTAATATTATTAGTATTATAAATATTACTATTATTATTTTTAATAATATTAATATTATTAATTTTAACAATATTAATAATATTATTATCAACATTAATAATATTATTAATAATGTATTATTATTAGTGGAATGGTCTTTATTAATATTAATATTATTTTTATCAACATTATTAATAATTTATTATTATGAGTGGAATGATTATCAATATAAATTCTTGTTTGTTTTATTTATTGTTTATTCTATTCTTTATATTATTGTACTCCTTTTCTTAAATCAATCTCGATTCTACTTAAAATTACATTTGTTTTTCAATTTTAAAGGTTTTGAAAAAGAATCTCAATAGGGAGAAAGTTTAAAAAAAAAAGTTTATAAAATCAATTGACACTCTCAATCTTGGGTTAACTTACTCATTCTTTTTTCTTATAGCTATTTGATTAGATAATTCATGAAACCTTTATATTCATCTCTTAATTCAGGAAATTTTTCTTACTTCTCATTTCTCTAACAAGGATGATCTTTTTTCTTTTATTAAGAGTGATGGTAGTCCTTTGGTTAAATTGATTAATCCCTCTGTGATAACTTTTTCTATTTGGATGATATGACGTATGAGAAATTATGTTAGATTTCAGGATAAGATTGAGGTTTCTATAGCTATTTCGGTAATTAAAGATTTAACTTGTCTAGTGGGAAATTCGTCAAAAGCTTCAATGAAGAATGATATATTGGATTTCAACGTGATTAATATTTTTTTTTATTAATACTCGTAGTGGTAAGTTTCTTTGTCCTCTTCTTGTTAGATTGGAGTTTCCTTCACCAGGCTTGGTTAAAATTAACATTAATGGTGCTGTTAGGGGTATTTTGATCTTGCTACTTGAGGAGGTATTTTCTGTGGGAATATGGGAGAGTTTATAAGTGTTTTCTCTGCGTCTCTTGAAGTTAAGACTGCTATGGTTGCTGAGTTTTATGGAGTTATAAATGCTATGGAGGAAACTCAAAAGATGGGGCTTACTAATGTCTGACTTGAATGTGATTCTGCCCTGGTTTGTGTTGCGTTTACTGCTAGGATTAATGTTATGTGGATGCTTCGTAATCGATGAAATACTTGTCTTAATTACTATGAGAAAATCAGGTTTAGGGTTACTCATATTTTTTCGTGAATGGAATGAGTATGCTGATAAGTTGACTAATTTAGAATTTATTCATAGAGAATAATTTCATTGGTATAATAGACTTCCATCTAATCTGTCCTTATAATTTTTTATAAATAGGTATGGTCTACCTATGTATCGTTTTTGTTAACATATGAGTTTTAGTCTAATCTCTCCATATTTTTGTTTTTTTAAATAATAATATTTTTTGTATGTGATGACAAATGATGGTTGTTACTTGAGATGTCGACATAGCTGAGATGTCAAGTTGAATAATGATACCTAACATGAAAACTTTTATAGAAAAAAAAAATATAACTACCCTTATCTTAAAGTAAAAATGTAATTGTTAATATGATTTTTCTAAAAATAAAACAAATAGTATATGTTAGCAAATACATATGAAAATTGTTAATGTATAATCAGTCATTTTCTAGAAAACAAATACGCTAGTACCTTATTATTATAAATAGATGCGAATTTAAGTTTGCATATTAAATATTTACCATGTGTTTGGAACGAGATCAATAGAAAAAAAGAACTTTATTAATATCAATTTAACAAATTATAACTAAAAAATAGATTAATTAAAAAAATTATTAATATAAATGTTTTAAGAGATTAATAATTATTTAATATTTAAAAAATATTTATATTACATAATTGAAATATATTATTTATATCAGAATTTTTTTTAACAAAATTAGATTATTTTATTCAAATAAAATATTTGAAACAAGGAAATAATATAAAATAAAATAAACTTAAATTCAATATATTTAAATATCATTAATTACCAAAATACAAGGTTAGTTTCTAATATATTGGTATTCTTTTATGTGGATTACATAGCAATATATATATATATATATATATATATATATGTATATATATATATATATGTACATATATATATATGTCTGTGTGTGTATATTGAATTATTTGTCCATGAGAGGTAAAATTCTGTACAAAAGAAGAAGTCTTAAATGAGTAGAGCAGCAAATTAATTGCTGTAGCATTTCATTTATTTTTCAATGCATGATTTGGACTATGAAGGGACAAGTATCAGTTATCTATGAATTGAAACTGAAACAGTACAAGTTTTATTTTTTATAAATAAAATTCAAAATTTTAATTTTGTCTTAATTACTTTTGAATTTTTACTATTTTAAAAATACCCTATATTATAGTTTTCTGATGAATTCCGTAAGCTTTAATTTCAATCTCATTAATATTTAAAGTTTAACTCTCTTTTTTCAAATTGAACCCTTGATTTAAATTTCATCTCAATTAATTCTTAAAATTTACTCTTTTGTAAATAGTGTTTTTATATTAAATTACGGTCAAACTATTAACAAACTATTAAAGAGAAGACAAGGAGAGGCACCCAAAGAGAATAATAATAAGTTATGATGTTGTCATAGTGCCAATCATAAGGAGAAAAGACTAAATTGAAAACATCTCATATTGAAGAATCAAATTAGTCATTTAGCCATTATTTTTTTTTATCAAATTTGGACAACCTTAAATATTTCACCACATGAAATATTCTTAAAGAATAATTTTCAAGACCTTAACATACAAAACAACCCACAACTTAATATGAGAGAAGAGAGACCAATGGAGAAGAAAAAGATCAACAAAACAATTAGTGTCTGCATTATTCTATGCTAGCGGCATTTAGAGGAACTATAAGCTATTGGGAAACTAAATTAATAAGGCTAATATTACACTATGAAAAACATGATAAATAAGTAGTTAGTGTGGATTTTAGGAATGTTAAAATACACATTAAAATAATATTTCGTATTAATTAATATGAGAGTAGTGTCGGTTTAGTCAACATACCTAAAAATAATAAAAGTTTGAGTAGGCTAAGTTCATGCCAAAATAGTATTTTTTTTAATATAGTAGTGTTGGTTTAATGGATGCTTAAGTAACTAATGTGTGGTAACGTCGATCAGGGCCATGCTCATAAAGTTAATGAGAAGAAGAAAAAAATGTATCTAGAACTTTTAATGAGAAGAAGAGATGTATCTAAAACTTTTGAAACTCGCATGTCATTTTCTAGCTTTTCTCTTAGTTTCACCTTTGATTTTTTTTTTCTTCTCGCTTTCTTCCTAATCCTCCAGCTGCCTTGCATTCATGGTGACAAAAAAGACTACTTAAAAGGTAAGTGTTTTTCTAAACCTAGTTTTTACATTGGTGAGTAGGGCACTAACAAACCTTAACTGTCATATAGTGTTCAAGTTTGAAATTAGCCTTAGATTCGATACTCCAATCTTATCGTGGAAATTGACGCTTCTTCTCGACAACAATGATCGATTGGTTTTTCAACATCGTGGATGAGATGGCGGAGATGAAGGAGAGATCTGGCTCTTGCGCTTTGACCACCGCTTCAACGGCCGTGGAGGTGGCGGTGATACTGAGTGAATTTTCTTACTCTTGCCTAGTCCTTTCTCAAAATAGACTGTGAAACATTGAAGACCGTGACAAAGGAGGTGGTGGAGGTAGTGGCGTTGGTGTTGGTGGTGGCACTGTTTGTTAGACTACAAGAAAATCATTAATAGAAACTAATTTTAGAGATCAAAACAATTAGTTACTATATTGACGAAATTAGAGACTGATTTATAAGCTAAAACAATTATTGGTATCTAAAGTAGTTTTTTTCATTAATAAAAATTTATAAAGTAGTTTCTAAATTGGTATCTAACCATTAGCTACCAAGGTTTTAACTTCTAACTACTTTATATTCTAAATTAGTCTCTATTAGTCTTTTAAAAACTAATTTAAAATCTAAAACATTAGTAGCTAAAACCTTGTTAGCTAATTTAGATACTAATTTATAAATCATTTTATAAATTTTTATTAATAATAGAAATCACTTTAGATATTGTTCCTGCTAGGGAGATGGAACCTAAGGAACTTTTGAATGACTTCGTCTTCTTCCTTCCTTCGGGCAAGTTGCTAGAGCTTCACAGGAATCCTTCTGGCCTCGATGATATTCCTTCGGGTCTCGATCTCTCAGTCTCGGGTGAATGCCAAATGGGAGAGGTACCTATAGAAGGCACTCCGACGCTTAAGTCAGTAAAAAAGGTATTCGACACTCGGGAGTGTATAGTGATAATGACGTACCTTGTTCTTGGAATGTACGCTATTTATATTATTTTAATGGGCTTACGTTATTGGGTTGGATTAGTGGAGTAGATCACACTTAAAAACATATTACCTATTCTTAATGGTGGTTTAGCTTTGCTGACCTTGGTTTGATCGTTAATGGATTAGATGTGTCGGTCGGCCTGTACGACTGTGTAGGTCTCGATCAGGGAAATCGAGTCATGGTATCTGACCAGTCGGTGTATACCAGTATAAATACCAATAATTTTTTAGTCTCTAAAATAATACATAATTTAGTCAATATAATGACTAATTATTTTTTGTGTCCAAATTTAATTACTACTTAATGATTTTCTTATAATATTATATTTTTAAGCCATCATTAAAGTTAATGTCTGCCTAATCCACTCAAAATAATAACATTAGTTTTTTTAGCATGAGTGAGGTCCATACAAAGTTATTTTTTTTTTCTACTCAAATTTGTGTTTGCCTAATCCTCTCTAATATACTTATATATTTATATATATCATATCGGTTAAATTAATTATATTTAAAGCATTATTTTAATAAATACTTATTCAATTTATTTATTTTTCTTTTTGTAGATTTTTTTGATTTTTTTTTATGAGAAAGTATATTTTTTTCTGAGCATAACCCTACAAATTCTTGGAATGGTGCCCTGAGTTAAAGTTGGTTTTCCCTTTATCAGAAGCGCTTTTGAGGACTGGAATTCCTGTCATTGCTTTGGTGTTCTTTTGTTGTTGAATCAGGTGGACCCATTTAGTTACTATAGTTCTGCAAAGTTACCACATCTTTTACCTTTTTTATATCAGTCTAGGTATACATACTCATGCTTTTCACTCTAATTATGCCATCAATCCATTCAACAAATCAATGTACACTGTAGAAGAAACAAAATGATTTGTGCTCTTTTCACTCTATCATCTTTTCCATATCTATTAGATATAAAAAAAAAATATAATAAATGCAAACTTCATTTCATAACTTAATTTTATAAGTTTTAGTTAAATTTAAAATTCATTTACTATTATATTATCAAAATTTGGGACTATAAAAATCTCTTATTCATATCTTTTGATAACAAGTAAAGGAGTTGTAGCTAACTCAAAGCAATAAAAGAAGTGTATTTTAATTCAAGTTGCTAAAAAACTCACTAATTAGTAACAGACTCAGGAATTACTGTTATTAATATTTTGAGTTTTAAAATTAGAAAGTAAATCTCATTAATGTTTACATGTTTATTTCTTTTCAAAGATAACTTTTGGTTTTTATTTCAAATAATAAATACCAAAAATTCATAACAGCTCATACTCAATTTGTCATCTTCTATGCATACTAAAAGTGAACATTTTTTTAGTAGAGATCTCCTAGTAACATTATTTGTTTTATTATTATTATTTTCTGTTATGGTCATTAATTAAGAAAGAATTAGTGTAGTTATATCATACTAACTGTTTAAAATATATGTTCAAACATATACATTTATATATAATTGCTTCTAATATATATATATATATATATATATATATATATATATATATATTGGGCTTTAGTAGATAAAATTCTCCACGTAATATTAATTAGGTTAGACATCTATGAACTTTACTATTTCAGTTGGACTAACAATCCAAAATTCACCAACATGACCCAGGTTATGAAAAAGAAAAGAAAAATATACAAAACCATGTGAAGACCACACTGCACCCATGTAAAAGAAAAACTCACTCTCAACTACAAACGAAACATAAAGAGTTGAAACCTATTAAAGAAAAAAAATTCAAACTAATACAATGAGACAACATAGAGTACCATTTAAATCCTAACTGATTTTCAATTCTAATGTTAGTTAATTTGTTAGCACAATGATTGTTTTCCCCAAAAATATGTGAAACCTTAAATTTCATGTCTTCACGAATCTTTAAACCTTGTCTCCATAGGAGAAAACTTGACAAAGTAGAGGAGAGTCACTTTCCAACCAAAGCCACCTATCATCAACATATTGATCATACTTAATGGCATAATAACTTTTGTGATTTCAACATATATAAATAATTTTGAATCCCCAAAATAAGTTGAAAAACTTCCAACATACTCTCCTCAACACCCTCTAAAGATCCCAACACAAGTAGAAACACTGTAAAAATCTTTGTAAAACCATTAGTATTCAATTTTATCCAGCATACCTCAAGAAAAAGTCAAACCACTTGAATAGGAGTAGAGACCTTTCTAGACACAAAAAACTTCAAAAACATAAAAATCAGCGATATCTTTAGACATAAAATTATTAAAAGCATTAACTGACATTCTAATGTACCCCTTAGCAATGTGAATGACTGAATCAATACTAATATTCTGTTGGGACCTAACATGATTCATCATCTTAAGGTGCCAGATCAAAGGGCTCAATGGAGACTTAAGAAAATAGATAAGACCTAACCAAGAAATATCAATAAAATCATATAATACATTTTAAAGTCAAGTCCAAAAGTAAAAAGTAGAAGGACAATAAAAGAACAAATGACAAACACTCCCCTCTTATTCCTTGCACAAAGAACACATAGAGCATAACACCACCATTCCTTTTTTGGACATCCTTATCACTAAAAAGCCTAATATGCATAACTTTCAAAAGGACTAAGGATTTAGGAGGGATGAAATTAGATCGCACTTAGTTTCACCATTCTAAAAAGGAGAAGAATAAGAGGGAAACAAATCTTTTGCTACTTTCTGACTGAGTATCCCACAATCATTCAACATCTAGTTGAGAACATCAGGCAGATCAATTAAAATGGTATTTAATTTAGTTACTATTGCAACTAATTATTTTGGTATCTAAATATTGATTTCTATTTGATGGTTTTCTTGTAGTGATAAGGGACCTCTATAAACCCTAAACCTTAAATCCTAAACCCCATAAGTCATTCACAAATTATAATTAACTTAAATTTTACTAACTTTTTAGTATTATTTCTAAAATATTCTTCTCATTGAATCAAAATATGAGGAATAATAATGGTGCAACTATAAATTAAACATTGAAGCTAAAATATTTTATAAAAAAATGTCATTAAAATAGTTAAAATTGATTTATATTTAAGAAAAAATGAGTGTGTTTTCTTATTTACAGGTGACTCTGAATTTGAGTTTATAGTCTTTTGGTTGAAAGAATATAATAAAACAAAAAATTTAGTTATTAATTTATTTGATCGAAGTCATTTTAGTTAACTTGTAATTTATATAACTTTTTCTGTTACAATACAAATAATTTTTAATAAAATAAATGTAATTAAATATTTTAGCATTTGTTGAATTATTTTTTAATTTTATGTAATTCAAATTCAAAAGATTGATAAAAAATTGAAACATAAATAAAATAAAATAAAAAATTAATATTCATTAGATTTTAAATAAATAATTTGTCCAAATATAAAAGAACACATGACTTTAAAAAAATAGAAACATTAAAAAAATTATATAATTATTTATCTTTATATCATTTTATATTTACTAACTAGATTACCTGTTAGTTGTGCCAAATAATTGAAACAAGTTGAGTTTGAATTTTAAATTTATATATTAAAACTTATCAACCAACTTATAAGTTAATTTTTCTTAAACTTACTTGAGAACTTGATAAAAAAAATTATAAAAAAAAACTTTGGCAAAAGTAAACTGAGAAGAAGCAGATGTTGTTTTAAGGCAATGGAGTTAAGTGGGGAAAATTGAGGGTAAGAAATAAGAATAATGAAGCAATGGTCCCCTTCATGAGAATTGAAAAAGGCCTTCGACGAGTGTGCATCATGTATAGTTATTCGGCCAATAAGCTAAAGAGAGGACCACATTCCAAGTTCTTTATGGTGGTGGATTCTCAGGTGAGGAAAAATGTGCTTTTTATGGTTAATTAGGTTCATAAAAGATTTTGTTTAGCATTGTCTCTATTGTTATTACTATTATCATAGTGTTCTTGGCCTTACACCAATGCCACTATTGATAAACAATGAAAAATAGAATCTTGTGTTCTTTCAATGGTCAAATCTTGGCTGCGAAGAAAAAGAAACATGTCGGATATATTTATTGCACACACCAAACTTTTCGGGTCACTTAATGTTTGTATACAGATGTCTCATACATGTATGTAGGGTTAACTTCAAACTCTTTCAGAGAATGGCTTCAACTTTCTGCTTCTTTCACAACATGTATTTTGAGTTTGGCTTCAAAACAACCACATCATAAAAACTCCTACAATGATTGGCACCGACATGTCATTTTACTTCAACTACTCCTTTTTCCTCTGTTCAATCTAACCATTACAATAATGTCTTTTTAATCATGATTATTTTATGTACAAAACAATGTTATAATTAGTAAGTATTATTATAATTCAAAGTTTAAATGATTTGTTTAGAAAACAGAAGTAAGATTAAATGCTTGTTTTTTTTTTTGGAATTATGAAAAATAAGGTCCCAATAATTTTCTGGCTCTGTGTCCTTCCCTGGGCCATGAAATGCGGGTTGATAATTGTCATGGTGAGTGGTGTTCAAAATTGCAGGCATTGAGTACAGTAATTATAGTAAAAATAAGTGTGAAATGGATGGGTTTAGGAAAAAAATAGTTTATGGATTAATAGATAGTTTTACCAAATGTAGCATTTCAAATCTTATTTGCTAGTTTTATTAAATATATTCTAAAAGTGTAGTTGATTTGAAGTGGTTTATTTTTATAAGTGATTAAAATAGTTTAGGGAAATAAAATAAAAAGACATCTAAAATAAACATATATCAAATAAGAGTATTATAATCAATGATGTGATTGTGTGTTGTTAGCTGTAATCAATCAATGGCTGTCATCTACATCAATTTGAGGGTGATGTCTGCATGGAAGAGATGTCTAATAAGATTTTTGGCAAACATTCTTCTATGGACAATGTAACTTTCATGATATAAAAGTTGAAGTTGAAGGTAGTGAGGTATGTTGTAGTGTTAGATGCCCTAATTTGTTTGTAAAATGTAACACAATTGAAGGGTAGGTTGGTCCTTATATCACTCTTGGGGTAGTCTCTCTTGAGAAAGGAAAGTTATGCCACACATTTGATGTAGGGTCTAAATAGCTGCAACATTGATTATGAAATGGGGCACCTGCAACATTATCTAACCTTTTCTATTAAAGGCGTGCCCTTTCTTTTACCTTTGCAGAATTTTATTTTTAGTTTTACAAAGAACAAACTAATTTCCCACTCTATAGAATAAGATAAGCAAATCACTTTTTTTTATGAACACCGCTATTATCTCTTACAATTGTCTTTACCTTCTTGTGCTTCTTTTAGTTGATGTTGTATTCAACATTTGTGTGTGTAAAGAGCAATCATATGCATCCATTAAATTTTCACTTTAAAAAAGAGGAAAAGGAGTAATCATGTGCGAGACTATGCAAACCTGATATCACATACTGATGTTTTGCCTTGAAGTCAGAGAAAGTTGGGACCATTAGCAAAATAAATGTTCCACATGCTCCTCCATCAAGGAATTATTAAGTTTTAAGCCATTAATATAATGTCATTAACTGAGACAGCTCCTGAAGACAAATAGAGAACTTAACATGTTAAAAAGAGGCTAGTGCAGTAGTGTGCAGACCTCATATATGCATCTTATTTTAATTTGGTTAGTGCGGTTGTTGGAAGGCTTAAGTTCCTAATAATGGCTTGACAAGAACTCATAAAGAAGCAGCAACTGTATATGTGATTGGATTAGATTTTATAATTCAAGTTGAGTTTTTAAGTATTCATGCTTTTTCTGAAAAACATAGTGAATATGGGTATGTTAGTATTGCTATAGTGGTAACACAACATTAAGTTGTGAAAATATTACCAATTTAGAGACAATTAGATTTTACACAATCTCAAAAGGTAATTAAACTTTACCTTTTGCTTTTAGGTAAATAGAGTAATGATTCACCTGCAAAATTATCAAAGGCTCTGTTGACACAAATATTTAGCCACATTGACACACTCAAATATGATTTTACAGGTTCCCAGATGTTTTTGGCACGCCACAAACTCCTGACGCTATAATAAGTACTCAAAATTAACCAGAAAAATTGAAACCACTAGTCTTGCCTACCCCACTAGACAAGTTTCTTTGTTGTCTGAATAAAAGATCTATAGATGATATTAGCCAACATGTGCTCACGGTTTTGCTGGCTGAACTGACTTGGTAGTAAAAAGGGCAGGCAAAACCATCCACCTGCAACTACCAATGAGTGATCAATTGTAGAAGTGCATTTTCTCTTCCAACCATTACTTCCCCATCTGTGTATCTGATTCACATTGCATCAACAACCACTAGTTGCCATTCATTTTTATGATGCACAGTTCAAGATTAGTAATCATACATCATAATCCACAAAGGAATAAGAAGTGGACTTGCTTTACAATGTAAGAATAAGTACATGTTTTGATTAAAATTTGTTATATTTTGTATTCGAATTTTAGTCATGACCAACTCTCCAGCTGTTTTAAGTTTTTGATAATATTTTTCATGACTCTGTATACTACTGCAAGGTTAGAGCACAGGAATCAATGGTGGTGGTCACGAACATGTTTTTATATCTTAAACATGTCACGTTTACGAAATATACTAACCCATAAGACAAAATGACGATATATGAAGTACAAAGCTTAAGTGCACATGTTGTCAATGAGCATGAGATTGTCAACGAAGGTATATTGTTCAGTTTGACAATGAAAATTACCTTTGTCATTTTGTAGACTTTTGTGCAGAGTTACTAGAGCACATGCATGGTGCTTCTCGAAACCTGACCTCTGATTTTGCTATTATTATTAGAAATAATGTGGATTATTAAAATCTTGTACTTGAAATCTATGGAAATGAAAAATCAAGTTCAAAATGGTAAGTGCAATTAATATATCAAAACATGTATCATAATTTAGTATGAATTAGTCGACCTATCATTGTCTGCTCCAAAATTCTAATTTTCCTTGCCGTCCAAGAGCAGGAAAAATAGTGTCTAAAACCAATAACTGGTCCCTTTTCGGATAGTGTCTTCTACTATAAGTAAATTTAAGAACCTTGGTCCCAGGCAATAAGAAGAAAATAAATGAAAATCCTACCCTTAATTGACACATGATGGAAGCACTACACAATTAATTAAGACCAAAACTAGATAGACAGTAAAATATTTACACTAAAGTCAACAAAATTAAAGCCACCAGCAGAAGAAAACATTAGAAATGACGGTACCCCACAACCACAAGAGCAAGGGGCATCATGAAACATTTACATAATGGGAACAAAATGCCCCTTCATACTTATTTGTGACGAACAGCTCAGCCCTTCATCCCAATCAGATCTAAATTGTAATCTTTCTTCCACGCCATTTGGATCTGCAACTGGTTGAAAGAGAAACAATTCATTAGACTAGTTCATGTGGGCATTAAATAAACAGAGAGGTAATTAATCAATTCTTTTACCAAAAAAAAATTAAAGAGTTAACAGCTAAGAATATCACTGCAAATGCATGACAACAAAGAACTTATATTCAACTCTTAATCCAAAGATTCCTGAAATAACCAAACACATGAAATTGACAAACTAACAGGATAAAGATTCTCAAATAGAGAACTACAGTGAATAGTCCCTGTTGTTTATATAAAAATACGGAAAAGAAGACCACTCTTCCCACTTATCCAGTTAGATTAATTAATATAAAACATATGGTAGGGGCCAGTAGGGAGACAAACATGTACTATGGTTTGAAAGTGACTCCTTGAAGGTAGGGACGCTTGTAACGATGGCCTGACTGAAGCAACCCTAAGATTAGCCAATTTTGCAGATCATACCCCTGATTGGGAGGCACCCCATCATTCAACTTATGTAGCACCGTGACAATTGTCCATTTATATAGTTTGGAGGGTCTCATTTTCAGTTTAGAAACACTGGGTTTACTCGCATAGTAGTAAAATCAGAAGAACATACTAAAAAAGATGCAACCTTAAAAGAAACTTAAATTTATAATTATCTATCTAAGATTTTAACATGCAACGGCTACTTTTGCAGATCTAGCAAATAACTACAACCTAAAAGAACTCAATATTCAACAAAACTATGATTTGAACACTAACTTCAAGATTATTCTCTTTAACCTTGACTATCTTCCCAGCTACAATTCTTCAAAATGGTAGGCTCTTTGAAGTAGAACTTGAGGTGAGTGACTTAAAATGATCCGATGGAACAATATCGTGAGGCAAATTGGCCCTTTTTACAATTTTCCTCATGTTGTTCTGCAAACTCTGCTGCACTAATTGCTTCACTGCTTTCTTCTCCTCACTCATCATATCTTCCTCCTCGTCAAAACACTCCCTACCTCCGTCATCCGGCTTGGACGAAGAGCCGCAAATAGGGGCAGAGACAGCAGCACCCAAGGCATAGCTCCCAGAAATCTGTTTCCCTTTGTCCACTCTCAAAATTTCCAGTATCCTTGATGCCCTTTTCTGAGCTAATGTGGTACCCAAAAGGGACAACTCAAGCAGTGATGACGCAATCCCTGCCTCAATCATGGCCTGTTTGTCCCTATAGGATTTGTGTGCCATAACCATCAAAATGTACGATGCCTTCTCTTGGCATTCTGGCGAATCTGTCCAATTCAACACATCCACCAGGATTGGAATCGAATCTTGAACTACACCAATCGCCTTTCTACCATCTCGGGTCGACACCAAGTTGCTGAGAATTGCAAGAGCTCTTTCAGTTACCTCCATGTCCCCTATTGAGTTCACCAGAAACAGAACCAAATCTGTTTCCAAAACGAATGCAACGTTGGCTGGATAGATAGAAAGATTGTACAATGCCCTTAGAGCATCTTGCTTGGCTTGGGGACTTCTATTGTCGTCTAAACTCTGAAGGGTTTTAACTAAGAAATAAATTGAAGCCGAAGACCCAATTATGGGCTTATTTGAATCCAAAGCACTAAGTCCAAGGAAATTAGCCACAATTGCTTCAGAAACCGAAGAATCTAGACCATCCCGAGATTCAATCAGGTTCAGCATCTTCTCAACCGATCCAACTTTCACAATAGCTGATTTATTCCTGTTAAAACACACCCAAAAGGTTAAAAACAAATATTTTTTTTTACCGTTAATTACGGAAAGAAAGGCAACAACATCATGAGTAGAAAATCGGAAATTAATCAGGAAGGATAAAAGAATTATCAAACTTATATGGTTAATCACATAAAGTTACACTCAAATATATTCAAAGAAACAATAAAAAGGCACATCATGTGCAGGACGGCAAATAAACGAGAAATATCTATACAAATAAAAAATTAAAATTCTTAGTTAGTCTAGCATATTCAAGAAACAGCGAAAAGCCACACATGCAGAACTGAGAACTAACCAAAAAATATTTATATAAAGAAAATGCTTGATTCATGCAAACTGGAAATGTAAAGGAGAAAATGATCAAAGAGCAATCAAAGATTTACTGGCAAAGACGACTTTAAAAGAAAAAAAAATGAGCAGAAAAGAAGAGAGAGAGAGGATCAAATGAGAAGCTATCAATTATTAATGAACAACCTAACCAAAAACAAAAAAAGAATGTTAATAGAAAATGACACCTCGTAATGATTCATCAAAGCAAAGATGAAAAAACAAAATAAAAAGAACAGGAGGAGAAACTGACGCGTCGTTTCCGATTCCGAGGTTGAGCAGGGCGTAGAGAGAAGCCACTAGCGAATCGACATCGTTTTTGCATTCATCGAGCATTGCGACGAGAGTAGGAATAGCTCCAAGCATAGCAAGCGTTCCTCTAACTTCCAAATCCTCTTTCGCCAGCAACCTCATTTTCGAAGCAGCTTCTCTTCTCCGCGTCATTGATTCTTCTTCTTTCTCTTCCTCGTCTTCCTTCTGAAGCTCCTTCACCAGGCTCTTCAGCTCCTCGAGCTTGTCCTCTTTCTTCTTCGTTTCCGCGTCAGCCTCGACCTCCGCGAGGTTCAGCAGATCCGAAAGCTTCTCCGACTTCGTGTTATTCGGCTTCCTCTTGTGCTGGAGCTGTTGTTTCGGTTGGTGGTGGTGTCTCTCGGAGGACGTGTCGGATCTCACAGTGTAGCGGGAGCTGGCACCGCAGCTGACAGCATCGAAGACGAGGCGGCGGAAGGAGGCCGTGGAGAGGGAGTGCCATAGGCGGAAGTGGCCACCGGTGACGGAGGTGCTCTTGGAACGGTGGTGGCCGAGGACCACATGCTCGACGTTGTTACGGTGGAAGTTTGCCATCTCCGACAACCTACATTGCAGAGAGAGAGAAAAGAAAAAAAAAACTAAAGAGAGAAGAGAGTGTTTTTTTTTTCTTGTTTTTGGTTAAGAATGGGAAATTTGTAGAGAGAGAAGGGACCGTTGAGTCCACGTTTATGCCTTCTCTTCTGTATTTATAGTTGTCCCAAAGAACGTGTTGGGGTGAGAGAGGCGTGACTGTTAGCATGCTTCTCACGCACACTAAACACTGATTTTGTTAAATTAGTTTACAAATATATTACTTTAACGGATAAAAAAAAAAACTTGTCGTGTACATTTATTAATTTTTTATAAAACTATCCTAAAATAGGTTTTATTATATTAAAAAAAAAATTTCCTAATTTGTTTGTGGTACAAGAAAGTTAACTTTTTAAATGAAATTATATTCTTTTTTCTATTTTAAGATCAATTATAAAAACCTTTTCACTTAATTATAAGTTATTAGAACAAGACCCTTGTTAACTGAATGTAAAAATCAGTGGTGATAGTTTACCATAAAAAATAATAAAAGTAAAAGAAAATGCAAGTCCCATAATTGGTGAATATTAAATTTTAGATTAATTTGTTTAAAACTTTTTTACATAAATGATAATAGCGGCAATAAATAGTTTTTTGCAAATATAATGAGATTCATTGATTTTGCTTGAATAGACACAATAAATTTATCATCAGTAATAGTTTTTAAAACAATAATTTATTTTATTCTTTCTATGTACAAGGTAAAAAAAAAAAGTGATTTCCATCTATAGAAATACTTAATATGTTACTTCTTCTACATGCTCATTTATTTTATGCATGCACTTTATGTTTTTATTTTAAGGAAAAACAATCTTGGGTAATATTTATGTATTTTTGTAATGATAGTAATAACTCTTTATAAAGACTTCTAAATATTTAAGATAATAGATTGTCTTATTATATTGTTTTAAGAAAATGCAGCCTTTCAAAATATATTTTTTATGAAAGAATACAATCTTTCACACTTGCAAATTTAATTTCCTTAATAAATGCACCATTTCATTAAAAAAAAGTGAATTTTGTATTTTTTTATCCAAAACATACATTTTAATAAAAAAAATATCTATAATCTTTTATTTATTTAAAATTTTCTCCCAGAAATTAAAGTCTTTCATTAATTTTAAAATGTCTCACAAAATGTTATTTATGATATTAGGTTAAACCAGGAGACATAACACAAATAGAAAATAATATATTAAAAAAATAACTTAAAATATTATTGTAATAGAAATGTTAAAAATATTCACTCATCAAATATTTTTAGTAGGAATTCTTCAAAAAGATTAAAACATGGCATTATTAAAACTTAAAATTAAATTTATAGGACAAATTTATAACTTGATTTTAAATTTATTTTTAAAAAATGGGCATTTTCTTATTCATCATTAATATAACAAAGATTGTTTTGTGTCTTAATTCTAATTAATGCAAGGATATTATTAGTGGACAGTTTATTGAGTATCTTATTTTTAAAAACTATCTATAAGGAGACAAAAATAAGATAAATAAAATATTTGGAAAAAAAAGTAAAATTAGGTTAACGCTTTTAAAATATATATTTTTTTAAAATTTATTAAATGTTTTCATAAATGAAAATTAATTTATAAAAAAATTGTAAAACTTCTTTTAGAATCTATTTTTTAAATTATATATAAATTATTTTCTATAAAAAAAAACTTGTTTTATTTTCATTTTTTTCAAAAGTTTCTATTATCTATACAAAAATTTAATTCTTTAAGAAATATATTATCCTACTCTTCCTCTTAAATTTTATTTATTGAAGTTTAAAATGCTTTTCATTTCTATATAATAAACATATTTTTTATTTCGATCTTTGTAACTTTTTATTTGTAATTTTTTAAACTAAAAATTATTATTACATATTTCAAATATTATATAATATTTATTAATTAATTGTTAAACGAGAAAATAAAATGGTATTTACAAGTGTTAATATATTATCAACAAATAATACTCTTGAAAATAAATTTAATAAATAATATTATACATTTATCCTAAAATAAATATCAGAAATTAAAGTTAATTATTTTAAATTTAAAAAATTAAAACTTGTTGATTATTGAAAGAATAAATAGACGTTTAAGACGTGAAAGAAAAGTAGTCTACATATTTAAATAAAATTGAAACCATAAAAGAAATGGGTACGAAATTCGAAACATAGAAAAAACGACGCCACGTAGTGTACTATTGTGTGCGTTGTACAAACATTGTGGCTATCGCAGAGCAGGTAATCGTGTGGAGCAAGGAAGTTTCCTGTGGGTCCTGTGGTTTCGACATCGTGGGACCCACTCCATCGTGTTGGATCAGCAATTCTGATTGGATGGTACATTTACCTTATGGTGGAGATATGTGCACAGGAAACATGATAGGCGAAAACTGAAACAGTGAACTAAATCGAGATCATAAGACTACGTGTTAAAAGATGTGCATGCCTTCAACGGGTGAATAATAATGTGAATCAAATTCCAAGAACTAAGATACAAAACTTGTTGTTTCAAGAGGTTCTTCGTTATCTCTAATTACAAATTTAATAAAAATAATTTATTGAATATAATGTAATCAAATTACTATATGAATTTAATAATATTATTATTAATAATAGTTTTATTTTCAGTCTTTTTTTAAAAAAAATTCTCTGATTAAACTTCACTTATTGTTTAGTACATTTAGACTAAGTAGCTATCATCATCAAATTCTTAATTTCATAATTGCATCATAGAAGTCCATTTGTCAAGATTATTAATTCATCATATATTAACTTTGTGCACCCGTGTGCTATTTTCTTATCAATATATATATATATATATATATGAATAGTTAGTGTTGTCTAATTACAAGCATGACTCATTATTCGTTTGGACTTTTCTTAACTTTTAATAGATTCTCTTTTTTTGGATAATCATTTCTTCACAGTGAATTTAAATCTCTTTTCCGTGATTGCCTGTAATTGCTCTAATAATGAAAAATTAATCAACACTTAGAAAGATATGATTTTAACTGGTGGGAATGTCAATATTTTGTTTTTTTTGTTAATGCTCACTTCTTTTTACTCAATTCAATTAAAACGTGATTTAAAATTCAAATTATTTGTTTAGTATCATGTTCTATATGTGAAATATTCACCACCAATTTTGTGCTAATGACTAACTTTTATTAAAGAGTATAATTGCTGGAATTATTTTTAAATTTTCACAAAATATTGTTTCACAACTTAGCTTAAAAAATTTGAGATGAGTTTCACTCAATTCATAATAATGTTGGCTTAATAATATATACTACAAAACAGGTGAACTAATGGTAAAATAGACAAAAACCCCTTTAACAAAGTTTAGTTACATTTAATTAATCTATTGGTAGTTTGTCATTAACTATTAAAGACTAATTGGGTTTTGAAACAGGAAAGACAATTTAATTTGGTAATTTTTTTTCTCAACACAAAATTTATAGAAATAAAAATAGATATAAAATTATCAAAATGTCGTGTAATGTAAGATAAGGCAAAATAAGAACAGAAAACCGATGGCAGAATATGGTAGAAGAATAGCAGGCATGCAGTGATGAGGAATCCCAGCTAACAGTTGACAGACACATAAGTATGTTTGGATTCTCCATAAACATTTTCTTTTAAAATAAAATAAAATAAAAAAATTCATGATAAGTTAAAATTATTTTATCTACAAATTAATAAATAAAAATTTAGAGTAATTACGTGACTTGTTTAAATTAACTTATTGTATATAAATTGTTAGAAGAAATTTCTTTATCAAAATTTAAAAAAAAATGAAAATGAAAAATAAAATTACCTTTTCTATAACTCTTTTTGCAAGTTAAAAATTAGAGTTTCAGAGAAATTAACAGGTACAAGTATACATAAGCTATAATTTTAATTTCTGGAAAAATTATTTTAATTTTAACTTTTTACTCTCAAAAGTATTTACAAGAATTTTTTCTGATAAGGCCCCTAATTCATTTCACTAACCCTAACTCTGTTGTGTTTTTGTGAAAGGAATAAACCTGGGAAGAAGTATGCAAATTGAGATGGATTCTTTGGGCCATATCTGATAAAGGGTTCAGCTTTTTCTTGGCACTTACCATGATTTTATGTGGAACTTCTTGGTATTGTGTTTTATTTTATATGGTAAGATTGGTTGTTTTGGACCATTTTTTGGTTGGATATTAGAAAAGAATTTTGGATGAATTTGACTAGCATCTGCTGTCATTATTTTTTTTTTCAATACAGTCTTTTTCTCACACTTTTTCATATAAGTATATTTTTCCGTAAATATGTTTTATTGTTCAAAGTAATTAACAATAAAATAATATAAAAATGTAGAGCAACACATATACTTAAAGGGCCAGTAAAGTTAGTGTATTTAATGTTTAAAAGTTTAAAAGTTTAAAGTTTATAGTCTATGGTTAAGGTTAGGATTAGGGTGAGGGTTTAAGATTTAGGACTTAGGGTTATGGTTTATGATTTACGTTATAAAGTTTAGGAATAAGGTTTAAGGTTTAGGGTTATCCTTGAAATTGATGTAATATGTTACATTCTACATGAGTTAATGTTGCTGCAACGAATATATTATGACATTTTACAGAGTTAATGCTACAACAGATATAATATGTAACATTCTACATATTCTACATGGGTTCACTAGTGTAGAAAAGGTTAAAAGCGACAGTTATTTTAACCATAAAACTGCGGCTTTCTAGTTATTATTGATCAACATGTAGTCTTATAGTCTTATGTCCCAAAGCAAAAAATGAGACTATTTAGCCGCCTTCTTAGATTCAAACAAAGAGGACGATTATGTAAAACTCGCCCTTTTACACATCCCTATAAGATGTATATATAATATATGCATTATTATTAATTTATATTATGTTAGTTGTCAGGTTAGAATAGAAGTCTATGAAAAGGTAACGGTGGTGGAGAAGAGCGGTGGCAACGACAACGACAGTGACGACGACAACGACAAAGAACCAAATGGAGGAACAACAAAAACCCAGAGAATAACATGCAAGACACTGAAACAATATGAATGGTGAAGAACCTTCACAACAATGGGAGAAAATAAACAAATAAGAGAAATAAAAAATAAACGAAAAGCAATGGTGAAGAAGAAGCAGAGAGCTCGAAAGCAACTTACACAATGACTCGAAGATGACAATGGCTAGAGATGAAGAAGAAGCACATAGAAGAAGAGGAAAACGAAGCACCAAAAGACAAGAAAATATGGGTAATAAAAAGACTCTAAAAAAGCGGCTATGAGGTAAAGCCGCCTTCTTACAACAAAGTGTTTCATGTAAGAAGACTACTATGAGGTAAAGTCACCCTCTTAGACAAAACGCTTTGTTGTAAGAATGCGGCTTTACCTCATAGCCGCCTTTTTAGAGTAATTTAATTTAAAAAATGACACTGCATTTTGAAGGACAACATCTGATCGTAAAAGTGTTATGAATGTAGTGTCGAAAATAGTCTTTTTTGCACTAATGGTTAATACTGCAACTTATGTAATATGTGACATTTTACATGCCGATAAAAAATGTGACATTTTACATGAGTTAATGCTACAATCGATGTAGTATATTACGTTTTTTAAAAAAGATTTGGTCAATTTTATTATTTTTCAAACCTGTAGTTGTAAACTAACCAAATCAATTTTGCATTAATAGGTGATGCCTCCTCAAAGACAAGGCAATGCCATGGTGGACATGGCAGATTGAGTTGATTTTATGAGATGTATGAAATGTCTTGTGTCTATGATAAGTGAGACTATGTTAATAAGGTGTATTTGCTGCATCTAGTGGAATGCACAATATTTATATATATTGTGATATTATTCAATGTGTCCTACTTCAACCTTTTTAATGACTTGCAAATCTGTGAAGGATATTCATAGGGAGATATTGCACTAACACATACGTCTAAACAATTTGCAGACAACAATTTGCCAGAGAAAGAACCTAACAAGTTATTCCATGCTTTTACAAGTTACTAAATTAAACATTTTTTTTATAATTATATTTATATTTATATTAAATTTCTAATAATATTGGTTTGAAATTGTAATAAGCGTGAATATACAACATTCTCCATACATGATTCTTTGGAATTTGAATGCCAAATATGAGGAAGGTCATGCACTGCAAAATATATTGTAGGATGAGTTATTTGTATGATTGGTGTGGTGCGTGTCTTGTAACAATGAGTATCTACAAGTAATTCCTAAACACCCTACTATGGAGGAAGGTGGATCCACAACCACTTTGAATGACATGGGGCTACACTTTGCAAATCACCTGATTATGAATTTGAAAGAGTTTGAATATTTTGATTCATGTGTGGATGAATACATGAGGTGATGCTGGTTTGTCATAATTTGAAACACCTAAACACATAACTGATGATTGAATTTGACCACATCTTCAAATAAACTCTTGCATGGGAAGAAATCTAGAATGCATTGCAACTATCTCTTAAATGACCATAAAAGCTATTGTTTATACTAGACAACCACAAATTTTTGCACTATGGAACATAAAAGGAGTGTTTAATATTACACAATTTAGAATACCATTTTGAACTTCTCGTGTAATTTGAAATACTATTTTCAAGTTCTAGGTAAAATTAATTCAAATATTCGGTTACAAATTGCTTCATCAGAAAAACTTCTAGATTGTTTAACTTGAAAAACTTATGAATTTTTCAATTTAAAAAACCTATAGATTGTATATTTTGTAAAGAAATAAAAAAACTAAAACAAACATGGAAACCAATAAAAAAAACTACCATTACTTAGTAAATGAGCCACCCACTTTCACGCTTCACAAAACTTTGATCTTCAACTAATTCCTTTTCCAAAACCTTGATATACAAAGGAACACTAAAACCAAATGGTAGCAGAAAAATGGGAGGAGAAGAAGTAAGAAAAATGAAACTGAGAGGTTCATACACATAAATCACAAAAGACAAAATAGGTAGTTTTAAAATATGGGTGTAGGAAGAAGAAATAGAGGTGCAAAAAGAGATTGCTTATATTTAATATAAGGTCTGGAATTCTTAAAGGAAGCTAGCCCACATGAAGTTAGCCCATTGTGAATCAGAATGCATGCAGGCAGTTTCTTCCTGCACTCCCACAATGTTGTTCAAAGACAAAAATTTCCCTGTACAAAAACTGTACATTTATTTTTTTGCATTCCGGATTACAAAATCTGATAAAATTTTGGATTGGCAATTCCGGTAAAATTTCGGATTGGTGCGTCTAGTAACCTCCCATATTGGTGCTTTCGGTAATACGTGAATGAATCCATAACTAAAAAATCATCCCAGATTCGCCAATCCGTAATTTAAAATATGCATTCCAGATTCAGAAATCCATAATTAAAAAAAATCATTCTGGATCCACCAATCCGTAATAAAAATTAGGCTTCCAGATTCAGTAATAAAAAAAATCAACAATTTATGTAAACTTTGCTAGAACACCCTCTCATCCAGAAATCAACATGATTCACTTCCGGATTGATGAATCTATAGCACACTCCCTAATTTCTATTTCAAATAAAAGGTGAAGGGTAATTTTAGAATTTAAAAATTGTGGTGTGCAGGAAGAAAAATGTAGAGATGCAGGAAGAAACTGCCATGCATGCAATGCGAAGTGAACTTAAAAGCAACGCAGGCTTATTCAGATCACTAAGAGGAATGATCCAACCAGTGTTTCTTCCTGCAACCCATCAAATTTCTCTTTACACCTTATTATTTCATCTAAAACTGTTTTACCTGTATTAAAAATGACTTCCAGTTTATTATTTTTAGAATGTTTTCGAACATATTTTTTTAACAAAGCATATCAATTCTTACCTCTTCCACAATTAATTTAATTATTAGTTAACGATTTAAAAAAAATTCTAAATCATTTTCAAAATTTAAAATTAACGGAGTAAACATTAATTAATTATTGAACATCACATACAAAAATTAAGCAATTTGCATGAATATAAATCTTCGAAAATTCAAATATAATGAAAGATTTATCCTTTTGGATGGAGTAAGTATCATCTTTCAAACTTTTAAGCCTAATTAAGTAGATTAAAATGATCGTTGGACTTTGATTAATAAGTATCAAATCCAAAATACTAATACAATTTTGAAACACATTTATCTCGAGTTAGATTTTATTGTCCAATTTTAAAATTAAGCTTCTATTAATTTCATCATGGAAATAATATCATGCAATGTATTAAATTAAAACCTACAAATTCAAATATCAACAATAATACAAGATGTCAATGGAATTGATAACCGAAATTAAACAACAGTTTTAATTAAAACTTAAATAAACTTAACTAAGTGAATTACAATTAAAACAATAAATTTAATCATAAATACAGTCCAATAACCTATAATAAGATTAATCATGTTAAATGCGAATAAAAATATATTCATCACTTCCACATGCTTTTCTTTTCACATATGAAGTTAAGCAAGAAACAATAACTAGATAAAAATGTTCATTATTATGTTATATTTTATTTTATATTTTATTTAAAATAAAACTGAAATGATCCTAATTTTTGTTGTTATTCCCACCCATGTATCTTATTTATCTTTACATTTGTGGAAGAATTATACCAATATTATTTTTTTAAAATTATACCAATATTTCCAACAATCCCCCACATAATTTTAAATAAATAAAATTTTTGTAGAATATATTATTTTTTTAAAAAACATTTTCATACTTCAACCTAATGTAGAGACTTAATTATCTTGAGCTACATTCCCATTAACTAGATTTTAGTAAATATCAAATACATGTGTTCATGTTAGGTTCTAATCACTAATTGCATGTTACTATCACTACAAGAAAATCATAAATAGAAATCAATTTTTAGACGTCAAATTAATTAGTTGCAATAGTAACTAAATTAGAGACCATTTTAGAAACTAAAAAAAAATGGTTTCTAAATTAGTTTATATTATTGTTAAATAGTTTATAAATTGGTATCTAATTAGCAACCAAGGTTTTAGAGACCAAACTTAGAAACTAAATAATTTGTAGTTAAAACCTTGGTTGCTAATTTATAAACTATTTAACAATATTATAAACTAATTTAGAAACCATTTTTTTTAGTTTCTAAAATGGTTTATAATTTAGTTACTATTACAACTAATTATTTTGGTCTCTAAAAATTAGTTTCTATTTCATGATTTTCTTGTAGTGTATACATGTATCTTGTTACATGATTGTCACCTAGAAACTTACCCATGTCTCATAATGGTGGTCCCACGATCACAATCACTATGTAAACATCAAAGGGTGATTAGTGAATCACACCCCTATAATAACTGTCATTATGTTCATTAATGAACATAAATTCATTTACACTTTAAAGATTTAATCATAAATTCTTGAACTATAATAATAAATAAATATACTATTTTAATTGAGATTCATCTAATTGAGTTTATTTTGTCCTTAATTGTTATTTTTGCTCATCTTGTATTTAAGTTGTAGTAGACGATATAATATTTCTTAGAGCATATGGTCGAAATGAAGCATCTACCACTACGAATGAGTCGAATCATGCAAAAGTTCAAGTTTCTTCTTTAAATCAAAATGAGAAATGAAATATGAGTTAAAGAATTAGAGCATTAAATATGCAATATCTCATAAAAAAAATTTGGAAACATATCTTTTACAAGGTTATTCTCTCAAATTTCTGAAATTAAAAGTCTCCTTTTAAACGTTAAAAATAGAGCAAATCTCTTTCGAAGATATTGTGCAAAAAAATCTATTCCAAATATCTCTTGTAGAAGTGTTGGGTTTAATTATAATCCATGTGCAAATCTGGAAGGAGATCTTGAATTGATCGGGAAATAAGATATTTACTTGATAATTCAAAATAGGAAACATTCAATAAGTGTAAACCATTATCTTGAGGCGGATTTTGATTTTATGCAAATAAAAGAATATTATAAAACTAACTTCTGAGGAAGAACATAACATCACATTTCATCGCATTTGTGTGAGTTTTCATAGTTGAATAATACTCTTACACCTAGATTTAATTTTCTTTTGCTTTCCACTTCCACATGGAAGGCTAAACATTTTGGGTTGATTATATTGTAATTCTCTATTGAGTTTTGAGGTTATGATCAATAAAAGTTTCATTTTTCAATTCTTTGTAGCAGTTTGGTTTTACCTTATGATCTTTTTGAAATTTGATTTTTGTAAAAAGTTGTTGTTGAACACATGTTGAGGGTATGTGTTCAATTCTTTTCTGTAATTTGGATTTCCTGGTTTGTTCACATTATTCTAATTAATATCTTGGGCGCATGATTCAAGAGGTGAAAGAGAAACAACCCATAAGTAACACATGGATACAAGTGGAGTATTGAATACATCAGTAGACGCATGTTTTGCTGGTAAGATTCGATTGAATTGAATTAACACATGTTTGATTTAGTTAATCCTTGTATGAGAATTGAAGGATGATAGTTTTTATATAACTTCTGAAGAATACATTGGTGAAAGAACTTGACAATAACCTACTTTTCTTTCATCTTACAACGTCTATTATATTTTCTCGCTAAACAATCACAAACCCCTTTTACTTTATTGGTGTTACTAATTTTTATTTCTTACAGATAGGTTTTGAATCCAAATTTTACATTACATGTTGACTTTGTGAGATTGAGTTAGACATACATTACAAGAAAATCATTAAATAACAATTAATTTAAAGACAACAAATAATTAGTCATTATATTGACTATGTGAGGTACTATTTTATAAACTAAAAATTTATTTGTATTTAAAATAGTTTCAATTAGTAATAAAAGTTTATAAAGTAATTTCTAAATTGTATCTAACATTAGCTACCAAGGTTTTAACTACTAACTACACTAAATTATAAATTAGTCACTAATTTAATTAAAGACTAATTTAGAATCTAAAGCATCTAGTAGTTAAAACCTTAGACATCAATTTAGAAATTACTTTATAAATTTTTAATAATAGAAACTACTTTAGATAGCAAATAGTATTTTAGTTTATAAAGTAGTATCTAACTTAGTCAATATAATGACTAATTATTTTTTGTTTCTAAATTAATTGTTATTTAATGTTTTTCTTGTAGTGATAAACTAATTTCATAAGATAATATTATAGCATATAGTAAAACTAATTAGAGTTGTTGTATTCTGACTGGTATCTTGAACCTTTGGTATGTATGAGATCTCTTAGAAAATGGTAGGTGTTTTATCGTATTGCGGGGTTGCTTACGTTTGTCAGTTGTGATCCTCAGTTTTTCGGTTCTGGTTTGTGTATTGTTTTCTGAGGACTAGACTTTGTATAAGGGTTGATGTATCTTTGAAACACCTCAATTTAATATATTATTATTTTGTCGATAAAAAAAAAAAGACAACTTTTTATTTGACTACAATTACACTATCATCTCTCTATATTAGACGGCTTACACTCTAATTGAGTTTCTAATATATTTATGTTTCTTTGATGTGCCTCCTTTTTTCATTAAATTTTTTGCACTGAAAGATGTATATGCTTATTTAACAATGGTAAATCATATAGAAATTTTTTAAGAAATTATACTTCAACATTAGCAATATCAAAAGCGATAAACTCTGCTTCCATGGTAGATAATGAAATAATAGTTTGTTTAACAGATTTCCATGATATTGCAACTCAACCTAAGTTAAAACATAGCCATCCATGATATTGCACCTCCACCTTCCACCTAAAGTAAGAACATAGCCAGTATTTGATTATGTTTCATCAAAAACAAAAAGTCATTTTTCATGACTATACCCTTCAATAATAATAGAATAATGTGTATAAGGAATGTCTTAATTAATGGTTCCTTTCAAGTATTTAAACATCTTTTCGAAGCAGTTCAATGATAATTATGTGTATATTTTCCTAATCTACCAACTACATATGCAATATCAAATATAGAGAAATTTGTCAAATAAAGAACCAATAATTTGAGAATATTTATGAGAAGAAATACCTTCACCTAAATTTTTCTTTAATTTAATATATGAGTTCTAAGGGATTAAAAATGGTTTCAGATAAAAAAATTTGACGTAATAAGACTGATGTCATCATCTTTCTTTATAAGCTTAATATGCAAAATAATATCTATAGAAACAAGGTCCTTCAAGAATTTTATAATATTTGAAAATCAAGTTGTTGGAAATCCATATTGAATAGAGATAAAAGCAAATTATAGTATATAAGTGAGTTACAAATTTGACATTACAGGTTGAGTTCATGAGTTTGAATTAGACATAAACTAAAAAAAATCATTAAATAACAATTAATTTAGAGACAAAAAATAATTAGTCATTACATTGACTAAGTTAGGTACTATTTTATAAACTAAAATATTATTGGTATCTAAAATAGTTTTTATTAGTTGTAAAAGTTTATAAAGTAATTTCTAAATTGTATCTAACATTAGATACCAAGGTTTTAGCTACTAACTACAATAAATTATAAATTAGTCACTAATTTAATTAAAGACTACTTTAGAATCTTAAGCAGTTAGTAGTTAAAATCTTGATAGTTAATATTAGACATCAATTTAGAAACTATTTTATAGATTTTTGTTAATAATAAAAACTACTTTAGATACCAATAATATTTTAGTTTATAAAGTAGTATCTAACTTAATCAATATAATGACTAATTATTTTTTGTTTCTAGATTAATTGTTATTTAATGATTTTCTTGTAGTGATAAACTCACTTCATAAGATAATATTATATAATATTATAGCATATTCTAGTAAAATTCATTGGGGGTTGTTATGTCACCAACTATTGATAGTACTTTTGTTGGACCATCAATAAATATCTAATCTTATACTTGAGATGTGTTGGTTGCTTGATATGAAAAAATATGTTAGAAATCTCATATTGACTAGAGATAATGTCAAATTATAGATATGAATGTGATACAAATCTCACTTTACAAGTTGATTTTGTAAGTGTTGTTAATTAACAAGAGGAAGAATATCACTACAAGAAAATCATTAAATAAAAACTAATTTTAGAGATAAAAAATAATTAATTACTATATTTATTAAATTAAATATAATTTTATTGTATTGTATATCATGAAAATGCTTGCAGCTGTTACCTGCTGTGTTATTTACAGAACTTTTAAAAGTGGCGTCATTCTAGGCTTGTTTTGAGGATGCATTTCAGTTTCGATCTGAAACTGAAGCACTTTGCGCGTGAAGTTTTGCAAACTCCTGGAAGAATTAAAGAAGCTTGTCAAGTTTATAGAAGTGGACATTCAACTGAGTTAATCCATGTGCCCAAAAATAGGGTTATTTGGACTCACTCTTCAGTGGCTGTTACACTCAAACACATGCTAGGGAGGCTTTACATGGTGCAGGGGATGACAATAAATCAAAATGTTTATCATTACTTCACCAATTAATTCACTACTTCTTCAATAAAAATAATTTTCATACACAAACACTACAGAAAAATCATGAAATAAAAACCAATTTTTAGACATCAAAATAATTAATTGCAATTGTAACTAAATTAGAAACCATTTTAGAAACTAAAAAAAAATTTGATTTCTATATTCGTTCCATTATTGTTAAATTGTTTATAAATTGGTATATAATTAGCAACCAAGATTTTAGAGACCAAATTTAAAAACTAAATAATTGGTAGTTAAAACCTTGGTTGCTAATTAGATATCAATTTAGAAACTATTTAACAATAATAGAAATTAATTTAGAAATATTTTTTTTAGTGTCTAAAATGGTCTCTAATTTAGTTACTATTGCAACTAATTATTTTAGTCTCTAAAAATTGGTTTCTGTTTCATATTTTTCTTGTAGTGAAAATCTTTTTGTGTGTAGCTAAAATCTTAGTAGCTAATGATTAGATATTAATTTAAAAACTATTTTATAAATTTTTATTAATAATAGAAATTATTTTAAATATTAATAATTTTTTTTAGTTTATAAAATAATCTACAGTAATAACTAATTAGTTCAGTCTCTAAAATTAGTTTATATTTAATGATATATAACTTAATTATTATAATGATTAATGATTTTTTGTATTTAAATTAATTGTCATTAAATGATTTTCTAGTATTTATGGAGACTGAGTTAGTGCCTAAATTATTAATTAAGTTGCCAAATTAGCTTAGCAAAAATTTATAGAGTAGATTTGAATACGTGGTTAAATGTTTAAGACTTGGGAATTTACGATAATGAGTGGCTAAATTTAAACAAGTTCAATGAAAACTTGCTGTAAATAAAATATATTTTCAACTTTTCCTATTCTCGTTTACTTTGTTTGACCTCTCATTGGATTATATATAGTTTCAAAATCTTACTTTTGTTTAAAAAAAACAAATTTATAATTAAGTAAAATAACAAGCATTTTAAAAGGGAAAGAAATTCAAAAAAACATTCCCCAAATTACGTGGTCGGTGACCAATACCAAAACTTCATCGTATCTGAAAAAAAAATGCCCTAGTCACACGGAAATTTTATGATATCTATTTAAAACATTATTTCTTTTAAGCTAAAAAAATTTATGACAATATTAAAATTAATATAGATGACTCATACTGCTATAATTAATTTTTTGCATATAAATATGTACCAATCTTGGTTTGAGCAGTCACAATCTTATCACTGTTTCTACTACCAAACCACTCATTCTGCACTTTTTCTTTGTCTTTTCTTCTTTCTTTCTTTCTTGCTGCGTCACCTTCTCTCAAATTCCCAGGCTCTCTCTCGCACCACCATTTTCACTTTACACCCTTCTCGCTCTCTACAGTTTGCTCTGCTTCTCTGAAGTACGGTTTTTCTTTTTCCTTCAAATGAATGATCTTCTTTATTTTTAGTTTGTAAAACCACTGTTGTTACCAGTTCACAAATTCTTCTGTGTTGTTCAAAGCACGATTACGTACGTAAATGGTGCATGGCTTCTGATTCGGTTCTAGGGTTTCGTTCTCGTTCCCGAAACCTGAACGTCAGAACAGCATACTTGATCTCCAAATATTCCTCGAATTGGCACCCTGACAGTGTTATGGATGCACCTTATTTCTTGGTCCTTGCGTAGTTTTGTCTGAATCCTCGTGTTTTGCTTGTTTTGAATGGCTTTGACCGTTTTGTTGATGCTGTTGCTTGGTTTTCTGTGGTTGTAGGAACGTACGTAGTCAATGTTGTTTATTTGCGCAAGCCGTTTTGTTTTAGTTTTTTTTTTTGTTTGTTAGGGTTGTTCTGAAATTGAAATGAAAATTTCGTTTTGTTTGTCTGTTCACGTTTGTGAAGGTTGTGGTGTATGTGTATCTAATCTTGTATTGTTCTGGTGTGTGTATAATTGGTCCTTTCAAAGGGTCTTAGACATTTATCCAGATTCATACACTATTAATCCACTTTTACCTGAGTCATTGTAAAACAAATCTTGATTACGGTTTTCACTGGACTGAACTAAATTTTAAAGCACACATTGATTCTTCAACAACAGCATCTTTTTCGGGGAATTGTTGTCACTATTCTCAAAAGTTGTTTCTGACAACAACACTGTCATTCCTAAGATGCATTCAACGAATGCACAAGCAGTCCAGCATCTGCATTTATTCAGTTTAAAAATGGTGCAAGCTTTTTGGTTTATCTTTTATTTTTTATCAGCTTGTTGGTTTACCTATTAAAATTGTTCTTTTGTTGAGAACATAAATACTATAGGGTAATGATTTAATCTCTGAACTTCCGTTGCGTCTCTGTGACTTGATCCCTTTGCTTTTGTTTCTGTGTGGTGTATTTTGGTTACGACTTTATGTGATGTTCTTTCTTCTTGCTTGTATGAAATCTCATTGGCAGAACATGAGTAGCGCAACTGGGCTTCCTGCAAGATCGAATAAGAGACCCCTTTATACTGAAGATTCAATGGCTGATTCAAACATTTTGCTAGCAAAACCTGAGAAACATCAAAAGAAAATTAAGGAAAATGATAGAACTGATGTAAGTTACTTCTTTTCCCTTTTTTTCACTGAAAATTTTAATTTGATTTAAGTCACACGTTTTCCTTGTCCTATTTTTCCTAGGCTGTGTTTGCATCTTTTACACTATGGCACTTTGAGCAATTAATGTTTGACAGTTCATGCTATTCTGTTGTTTCAACTTCCACTCAAACTTGATATGATTTTGATACATTTTAAAAAACTTTACAATTCTATTTTTCAAGCAAAACATGCGTGGCATGGTGGAGGAGCGTGTTGAAAGACCCAACAATTGCAGCAAGGGAGATTATGTCATGAATGAGCCAATTTCTAAACTTTTGGCTAGAAAACATGGAGAAGCTCAAGAAAAAGTTGACAAAACTGATAGAACTGATGCTGTAAGTTAATTTCTATTACGTCCTTTTTTTATGAGAGTTGGAGCACTTTGTATTCTCCTTTATTATTCTATTTATTTTTGGTTCTTCACTATTTATTCTTAGTCTTTCTGTTTCCTGACTCTTAATTTGTATTTTCTTCTCCATAACATCATCTCAGCCACTAATTAAACCATTAATGCTTGGAAACGCTGCATCTGCAACGGCAAAGCCTAAAGGTGGCCGCCATCTTGACATGGCTTGGCAATGGAATTCTCTGAGAGATATCAACAACAAGAGTGTTGTGACATGTGACTTTTGTCTGAAGACAACAACCGGGGGAATAACACGAGCGAAAAAACATCAAATGGGGATGCAGGGTGATGTTAGTTCTTGCCAAAAAATTCCACCCGAAATCAGGCTCAAAATTAGGGGAGCTTATGAAAACCAACAAACGAGTAGAAGAGATGCATGTGCTAAGAAAGTAAGGGTTAGCATTGCCAAATTCTTCCTTGAAAATGAAATTCCATTTAATGCTGCACGCTCTAAAAGCTTCAAGAAATTGATTGAAGTTGTTGGAACTTATGGTAAAGACTTGAATGCTCCAAGTTACCCTGAGTTGAAGGTTCGTTTACTGAAAAAGGAACTAGGGCAAACTCAAAATAAGTGTTCTAGCAAGTCTGATGCAACTGGGGATGGTGAGCCATCTGGACTCAATCCACTGCACACAATACCCACTATCATTGCTCCTGTTGAAGAGGAGAAGGAGGAAAAACATGATGAGAACTTAGTCAATCAACTGACCAAGCCTAAGGCGACTAAGGTGTATGCAAGGAGGAAAAACATGGTGAAAAGGTTGGATGATGCAGCCGACAAAGTTTAGGTGAGAAAAACTACTTAATCAACTGCCAAGCTATGGTGATAATGGTGATGAATGGGCTTGAATATGAGATTGGGATCATAAGAGATACCATGAATGATCACAAATTTGTGTTTAGGTCTATTTGTACATAAATTAGTATCTGAGCTGTTTTTCTTGTAATTGTTTAGTGCCTTTTGTCATTCAACTTCGAAGTCAGTTTATTAAAGCTTTCTTTAATCTGTTATGTTTAAGAACCTTAATTTAGACGTGGCATATTGAAAGTCTTATCTGTCACCAAAATTATCAATGTCAAATTTGTATCTTAAATTCTCAATTATAAGGACTTTTATACTACATGATATAACTATTATGGGGAAGCACCGAATTAAAATAGATAAAACCAAATAAAAATTAAAACTATTTTGTAAGTGATAATAACATAAATTGCATGTATAAACCTGCTGGTGGTGGGGGATGCTTAGTCTATGGAACTCTAAGTGCTTCAGAATAGAAAAACACATAATGGGTAGGTAATTTATTTTGATAGGACGAATGGCATTAGATAAAAATCAACTTAATTGTGGTTAATGTTTATTCATCGTGCTTCTACACTGAAAAGAAAATTATGTGGGAAGAGCTAATAAGTGAAGAGAGGATATATATAGAACGTGTGCATAGTAGGAGATTTTAACATCATAAGAAAACAAGATGAAAGGATAGACATATCACAAAGTAGCACAAATAGACGGGTAATGGAGGAATTTAAAGCGTTTAAACATGGAACTCATTGATATAACTATCTTAGGTATAAATACACATTTTTTTATCCGTAATAAATAAGTAATAAAGAATTGATTAGATGGGAGTACTAGGTACTTCAATCTCATTGCTGCTAATAAAAAAAAAATCCATATACAAAGTCTCACTCCAACTCATTATAAGAGTGATAAAAAACATAAAATTGGCTATAAAAAAGACCTAAAACTTTCAAGCCATAAAAAGTAGATATAATTACCTTATTCGTCCCTACATTTAAGGTCAATATTCAATTTATTATAGTGATTTAAAAAAAGAATCAATTTAGTCCTATGTTTTTTAAAATGTATCCTGGTCATTTCTGTTAAGTTGCACCTTAAAACGTTAAGTGCGACTTATCTGAGAGTAGTGGGATTGAGTGTTCTGTGAGGTGTGAGACGTCAAGTGACGTGGATTGAGAGATTAAGTTAGTGAAAAATCAATTAGGGGTTATGATTTTTTGATTTGCAATTGGGGGTTAAGATAAATAGAGTACAAAACTATAAAAAAAATATTTTCACATTGAGAACGTTCCATACAATAAATTTTTTTGTCAACCCTCTCACACACTCAAACAATGAAGTTATTCTATAAACATAGTTGATGAAGAAGAATGGAAGTACTAGAAAAAAAAAAGTATGGGACTAAAAAAGAAATATGAGTTGCAAGGCGATGTTATATTTTATTTATGGTGTGTTTGTTTCCCACTATAAATTTTAACTATAGATTTCCCTGAGCAAATAGTGACGAAGAAAACACAAAAAATCAATTAAGAAAATAATCTACTAAAACAAAAAAAGAAGAAAAAATTTTCGACATTCTTTCTTAGTATAACTGCAAAGATTTTCAAAGAAGACGTCAATATTATAAATTTTTATATAATAAAATATGAATTCATATTTTATATATTATATATAAGTTTATAATTATTATGTTAATATAAATTATATTTTTATATTAATAATTTATTAATATTTAGATTTATATTATAATAAAATAAATATAATTAATTAATTAAATAATAATAATAATAATAATAAAAATATTAATAAACATATAAAATGATAATTAAAATAATAATAAATAATAAATTTAATAAATAATTAAAATAATTATATATAATAAATAAAATTAAATAATAGTAATAATAATAAAATTAAAATTATTAAATAATTGTAAAATTATTATTTTTTATTTAGTTAAAATTAATTTATAATAATATAAATAAATGAATTATATATATATATTATTTTATAATGTTTAAATATATTATATTATATCTATCAAATCACCCACAAATTTTTATAATTTTTTTATATATTTATCTAAATAACTTCACTTTTTTTACACTTTCTCATTAAATATACTTTTTTAAATTAACTCTTTAACCAAACAAAACATTAGGTTTTTAAAATTTAAAAAAAATTAAAATCAATTTTTCATTTTTCATAATTAATATGAAGGTGCAAAGAGAAATATGGAGGTGGAAGGAGAATTTACTTAAAATCAACCCACAATTTTTATACGGAGCTGAACAACCAACCCGTATTTTGTAGGCTAAATACAAAAGAAAATAATGTAGGATGTGCCAGCCTACATTCCCTAGTTTAGACAATCATATCATTTTTTGACAAATTCTTTCTACACCCAACCTCTGAACATGTACCATACACACTTTTAAATTTCAAAAAATGTCTGAAATAAAAAATGAAAATCTAGAATTAGAATAAATAGATTCCATAAAAGCATATCTAAAAGAGATTACTGTGTTCTGAAAATTAAAATTCATAATAAAATTCAAAAATCAAAATCTTATTATAATAGAAAACTAATTTCACAATAAAAAAAATCATTTCAAAGAAAAAAATCCAATAACATATTATAGAAAAGAGGGACCATAATGTATTTTTATGTGTACACTCATTTTATTTAAGGAATTTTCGTCGTTTTACACTGAAATCAGATTCAGGTTCAAATTTCACAACGTTGCAGGAAATAATTGCCTATTCTTTCCTGTGGTGAACATTCTTTGCCTTTGCACATTCAATTTTCTTTCTCCACCAAATATCGAATTCTCCAATTTCTTCAGACACCATCGCTAATGTTTGCTGATTTTTATTCCTCTCTGAAATTCTTTTAATATTCTCTCTTTTTTTCAAAACCAACTGCACTATCATGGTGTTATATGGATCTCAAATTTTCCTTTTTATTTCTTAGTCATTTCATAGTTTATATCTGCATTCTTTTATTTTGTATTGTCTGAAGCAGTTTTAATGTTTTGTTGCTTCTGTTATGATTCTGTGTTTTACCTTTTGTTATATTTGATTTTAAGTGTTTGGATATGTGGTGGATTTGTTCCCACTTTCTTTGTTGTTGTTTTTCTTCTTCACAGTTTTCATGTTATTTTTTAAGAAATTAGGATTTATTGTTTTTTTACATTTGTGGAAAGAGTACTTGTGTGAGTCTCTAATTTGGTGTACATAATTTTTCTTTAGACATGTTTATATTCTCATCCATCACAGATGAAACTAGTTACAATTATTTTTTATATAAATATTTGTTATATGGGATTAGGTATCATCTGCACTTATTTGATGTTTTAGCTTTATGATTTACCTTTATAATGTCTATTTCATCAAGTCAAGCATGTCCCTCTCCCTTTTCATCATTGGATTTTATATCTCTAAATTCTATTTTTCCTCATTTAGATCACTTCTTTTTTTTATGATGTAGTCACAACTTGTTCTTTAGATGTTTAGGCATGAGAGTAATTCCATGGTTTTTTTTTTTTTTTTTTGTCTAGTGTATAAATTTTGGAAAATGTAACTTTAATTTACAATTGTGACGTGAGATAATAAAATTTTAAAATATTCCATTGTAGTAATTTTTTTTTAGAATTCTCAATATAAATTTCATAGAGTTATGCATGCATGAGGAAGTTCGAGGTTTAGATAACCTACACTATATACAAACACAAAATAATTAAGAACAAAGATAACATGTGAGAGTGTTACTCTTATAACTACTCAAATATCTAAAAGAATTAAAACTAAAATTTAATATTTATACAGGCTACCGAAAATCTATTTTACCATTTTCTTATCTATATTTATAAATTTTAGTATTTATTATTTTAATATTTATATCTATTGCCTTTTATTTTGTTATTTTTATTTATTATTCTTTTAGCCTTTTTTTATTTAGCTTTAGTTTTATAACGTGCAAGTCAAAGGAGGAGGGAAATTTAGGTTTTAAAGAGGTTCTCAAATTCAATATTGCACTCCTGTCTAAGTGGAAATAGCGTATTGAAAGTGTAAAAAGTAGAGAATGGAAAGATATTATATTGTCAAAGTATGGAACTGATCTAGGACAAACTCAAACTCAAAGAAAATACCAATCTTGGTGGTGGAAAGACCTTTTTAAAGTTTGTGGAAAGGTTAAGAAGAGGGTTGGTTTCAAAAAGCAATTTCATGGAGAAATGGAGCAGGAGACATAGTCAAATTTTGGGAGGATGCTTGGGTAGTCAACAATAATCTCAAATATTTTTTTTCTAGGTTATACTTAATATTCCTGGATCAAGGGCTTAAGGTTGGAGAAGTTGGTGTCTGGGAAGATTCATAATGACATTGGAGGTTAAAATGGAGATGAAATAGGTTCGTATGGGAGCTTGCTTAAGAAGAAGAATTGATAAGGACCCTTTTAAGTGTAAAGATGAATAGGGAGAAGTGTTGTTATGATCGCGAGTTAGATAGTAAAAATCACAATCTTACGATCTTTTAATCAGAAAACATGTTGGATTGGTGGATGGATCGAATTCTCACCGAATCGGAGCGATCCAGGGGTTGGATCAAGCGATCATGGGCCTTCGCGATCCATGACGCGGGCCCAAAAAAAAACCCCAAAACCTAATTAAAACCTTAATTTGAGTCTCAGAAACCCTAATCCTAAAACGTAACCCTAATTTGAAGAACATGTGCCTCTGTCGCGCCGTTTGGGCCCCGATCGTGGTCGCCGTTTCGCTGCCTTCGTCGTTCGTGCTACGTGTCGCCATTCGCGCGCTTCCACCACTGTGCACGCGACCTCCGTCACTGTGCACGACCGTCGCACTGCCTCCGCCACTGCTCGCTCGATTTGCTCGACTCCACCAGTGCTCACGCGATTTTCTCTACTTCGCCATTGTTCACGCGATTTGGGTTATAAGTTATAACTTATAATGGCAAGTGGAAGAACTGATCCAGCGTGGAAACATTGTGTGTCTGTTGATGGAAAAACAAGGAACTTAAAATGTAAGTACTGTGAAAAAGTTTTGACAAAAGGGGTTTACAGATTAAAACACCATCTAGCTGGGACTTCAAAGGATGTGGGAGCTTATGTATCGATGCCGGAAGATGTTAAAAAATCAATGTTGGATATTGTTCTTAATCTGCAGCGAAGTTTGGTAAGGAAATCAATCTCTATAGAAGAGAGTAATATTGGACAGACAAAAGAAAATGCTAGAAAAAGATCAAGTGGAGAAGAGATTGGGGACTCATCAAATATGTTTAAAAGAAAGGGAACTCAAAGTACAATTAATGCAATTTTCAAGAAGAATGACAAAGAAGATTGCTAGGTTTTTCTACAATAATGTTATTCCTTTTAATGTAGCAAACAGTTAGGAATTTAAGAAGATGGTTGAGTTAATTGGTAGACATGATCCCAGATTAAAGCCACCATCATATCATGAAATAAGAGTGAAATATTTGAAGCAAGAGGTTGAGAGGACAAAGCAGATTGTAGAAGAACATAAAGTTGTTTAGTAAAAAACTGGATGTACAATAATGACAGATGGATGGACGAATAGGAAGAGGACAACTATTTATCAAGAGTGATCAAGTGCTTTGAAGAATCCAAATCCAAGGTGTTTGATGAAAGACTGGTGTTGCTGCTATGTGTGGGTGGGATCTGGGTAGATTAAAGTGTGATCCACTCTTTTGTTGAATCTAAAACTGATGTGAATTAAAACCTTTTTGAAATTATATGTTTTTCCAACTAAGTGAAAAACAACATGTTGTTTTGTCGAATCAACCGGTTGTTTTGTTCTTAGATGTTTTGAAAAAGGTTGAAAGTTGTTTGACTTAGTTGACTAAACTGTCAAACCAAATCAATCGGTTCTTTCATGGTTTCAACCAATTGTTTCTTTGAAAATCCTAACGTAATTCAGTTTTAATTGGTGAATCTGTCTTAAATGATTTCTAACTGAATACGCTCATTCATTAAATGTTTTGACCAATCTTTGGAAAATATAAATAGTTTGTTATATGTTTCTAAAGAGTAAGAAACAGTTTTGAGAAATTTAGTTTGACATTTTTTATCTCAAGTTTTGAAGATGCACATCAAGGCTTGGATTTTCAAGAGAGAGTGGATAGGATTGCAATTGTATATATTTTTGTTGTTGTATTGCCAATGAGTGTTGTGTGTTCTTGAGGTGTTCAAGATCAATACTCTTGGTGTGGTTTGTCAAAGGTAGTATGTTTCTTGAGGGGTTCAAGGTACTTTGGTGTGTGGTGTTTGTAATCTGGTTTGATTGCTCAGTGGATTACCTAGAGGTTTCTGGGAATTAGATGTAGCTCTTGTTGTAAGAGTGAACTAGTATAAACTGCTTGTGTGCATTTCTCTTTCTCTGAACTTCTTTAAATTTTGCTTTTAAGTTGTTTAAGTTTTAACTGGTATAAACAATCGATTGATTCGAAGAAACAACCGATTGTTTTTTTGTGTTTTGCTTTAAAACAGTTTATGTTTTTGGCTAACTTGATTCCTCTTATGGATTTCTTCACAGAATTTCATTAAACCTTCAAAAGTTTTGGAAAATCTCTGATAAAGAAGGCAGCGCACCGCCGCGCCCGCGCCCCACCGCCAGGTGACTGGCACAAAAGCGAGACTAACAAGAGAAAAA
>Ga0123342_1000736_pt1 | contig 53309 bp, 43 predicted proteins | sample Turbeawhitnodule_FD_89960 | JGI IMG/M metagenome (GOLD analysis project Ga0123342, IMG submission 89960) | Root nodule microbial communities of legume samples collected from Mexico - Turtle bean Mexico white nodule | ecosystem: Host-associated > Plants > Roots > Nodule | place: Mexico: Nepantla...
AAAATAAAAATATATATATATATATATATATATATATATATATATATATATATATATACTGAAATATAAGGAGTATTACTTTAATATAAGAATATAAAAAGTAGATAAAGTTAAATTATTGTTTTAAAAAAATAATGAAATCAGTTTATAACTTACTAAAACAAATAAGTATTATACATAGTAAATTGAATTTTATTGTTTTTCTGAGTAGACGTATGACAATTCATCTAAGCTGATTATTTAGAAAATGATAAAACTTAAATCCTTGTCCAATTCTACCTTAACCACGTATATCAAATTCAATCAAATAAAAATGTTATCTTATTATATTTTTAGTTTTAAAATAAAAAAACTAAAATAAGAGAAATATATAATATAGCACTAGTGCATTTTTTTTATTTATTTCAACACTATATTTAATACATTTTTACGATCAAATTTTTAACATTAAATTTCTCTAAGAGGACGGTTATTTGGTATAGTCTCCTTACAACAAAACACTTTGTGTAAGAAGGCGGCTATACTAAATAGTCGTCCTCTTATACTCTTTTTTTATCCTAACTTAGAGCGCGTTACTTCAGCTTTCATACTTTCTTTCTCTAACGTTTCGTTTTCTCTAGCGCTTCGTCTTCTCTAGCGTTTCGTTTCCTCTTTTGTTTTTCTGCTCTGGTGCTTCTTCTTCGAGTCTGCTTTGTCTTCTTTTGTGTCACTAGTAACTTCGTTTCGAGCTCTCTACTTCTTTTTCACCATTGTTTTTTGTTATTTTTTTGTTTTTCTTATTTGTTTCTTTTCTGCCATTGCTCGAAGGTCACAATTTGTATTGTTTTATTGTCTTCAATGTTGGTGTTTCGGTTTTCACTGTTCTCTATTTGTTTCGTCGTCGTTGTCGCGCCGTTCTTTACCACCACCGTTGCCTTCACGCACAAGGTTTGTGGTGCTTTAAATTTGTTTAATTTTTTTAATGTTACTAATTTGTTTATTTTTTATAATTTATATTATTTTTGTTTTTAGGTTAGAATAGACTTATTAAATTATTAGATGGTAGATAGATTTATATTATTTAATATTTATAATTAATTTAATGATTTTTAATTTGTATATTTAGTATTTATTATTAATTTATATTATGTTAAGTGTTAGGTTAGAATAAAATTGTGTGTTGGTATTGAGTATGATGGTGTTCGACCCTCAGCAATTGATACTTGTTAGTATTGATGGCGAGAGTGTTGACCCTCGACAATTGATACGTTTTGGTATTGAGTCCGATGCTCTTCGACTCTCGTCAATTGATAAATGTTGGTATTGAGTTCGAGGGTATTCCATCTTTGACAAATGTGAGATTTCACACTTATTAGTAAACACCTGAATGACTACTACTTAATATAATGAATTGAAATTAGATTAATTTTGTTCGCATAAGTAATTAGCACGAAAGATGAGTAGAAGAAATTTATACAACTTTTTCATTATATTAATTTAAAAAAAAAAAGAGTAACCAAAATTCATTAAAAAAACACAATTTTTTCCTATTCAAAACTTATTATTTATATTATTGTTTTCAGTTTTATATTAGTAACAACAAATCAGAATTAAATCTTTACTAGCATTGAGAATGAAACAGATGACGTAATTGTTTTAATATAATTATGTTTATTACATTATAAATTTGAATTTATTTAATATATTTTTTGATGTAAGTAAATAAAATAGATAAAATCTATATTGCATGACATTTTTAAAATACTTTTACCATATTGCATGACATTTGTAAATTACATGATATTTGAAAAAAAAAGAAAAAAAAAGAGAAAAAATTATATGACATTTGTCAATTTAACTATTATGCAGGCTATGTTTTTCACAATATATTAATAGGGACACTTAAGGTAGACATTATAATATAATGGAATCCCTTTATATATATATAGTTTAATATTATTCTTCTTATTATTATTATAATTAACTACTACTACTATTATGATTATTATTAATATTATTTCTATTATTAATAATAATATTAATATTATTGTAATTATTATTAATATTGATATAAAAGAAAAACAAATATAGCATTATAAACACATCCATCCATGTTTATTAAGAAGCTATACATAGAACACACATTTAAGTCATGTAATATGTTATAATGTATACAAATATTATATAATATTTAAAGAATGAATGGGGACTCGAATTATCTATATTACCTGAAGTTATGACAAATGCTTTCATAGCTCAGTTGGTTAGAGCACCCGTTTAGTAAGCACACAATTTTAAAAGGTATAAATACAATAATTTTTTAAAAACTCAAATTTAAATAAGGAACAAATTCTTTTGAACTTATGGTTCCAAAAGAATCTGAAACATACTTTTACACATAAATATTTATTTTTAATTTATATAATTTAAAATTATATAATATATAGATTCGTGTCTCCGTGTCCTACATTTTTAGAGATTATATTGTGTCAATGTCCCTATAGAAGAAATTCTGGACTTAGCATTGCAGCTACTGTGTTGTTTATAATTTATTAGATTAAAGAGAAAAGATTATTGTTTTTTCAAGTAGTTAATAGTTGGAAAGAAATCAGTACAACTTCAAAGGAGCTGTTAACTGGAGGATCTAAAAGTTATGAGAATTATCCGATTGGGCTTACATAACATAAAATAATAATAACACAAATTTATTTCCGTGTGTTCTGACTGGTTTTAGATTTTTCGCTGGTGACTGTTTAAATATTTTAAAACAAATTTGGAAAATAAAAGAACCTAACGAATCACTTTTACTCAATAACTTATTTTTATGGATGTGCACATTATCAATGTATCACCTATCTGAGTTCCAACAGTATGCAATATAAAGGTTAATTTTTTGCTAAATTTTGCTCATCTAAACTCACATGTAACTTAATAGAACAGTTCAGAGTATTCCCTTCCATTTTGAAGTAAATATCCAGCATTTTACTGGTTGAAGATACAATGGTTTTATATATAGAAGGTGGTGTTAGTGGAGATCAAAACCAAGCAGGGTGATATCATGTAGTTGGTGTCCTTCCACATGATTCTCCGTTGCCTCTATCAATTATGTAATAAATAATTTGTAGAAGGAACTAACTACAAATACAGGGATGCTGCAAAGACAATGTCCCTCTTGATCATGGACACAGCTTCTTCAAACTTTGCCTCAAGTTGAGTTTCCCCAATTGACTTAGCTGCTGCTATTAATTGCTGAAGAACTTCCTCAAGTCTTCTAATTGCTCTAATCAAGCTACCTTCAAAGACTTGTGTGATTTCCATGATCTCATAGAACTTAGAACCTTTCGCCCAAGCATACACAGCCTCCATAATGTCAGGTCTAAACGACTTGACAAAACTATCAACATCAATCTCCACCTATTTAGTTTTTAAAAAAAGGCAAGAAAAAGAACTTGTTAATGCATTTTACAACTAAAAAAACGAGACACTTTAGAAAGCTACAAGATAGTAAACAGACAAATATACAGTATTTAAGGAAAAGCAGTGTATTGGACCCTGATAAGGGAGAAAAGGATATACCCAATTCCTTTTCAGAAAGCACTGTATAAAAGTATCTAAACATTAAATATTGTTTTCCAAGTCTACCCTTAATCACTAATATTGAAAAGATAAACTAAAAAAATTTATAGGATTTTCAAATAAAGGCAATTTTGGAGAGTATGGGCCTTTTCTTAAAAATATTTAAGACCTTTAACCAATTTAAACAAACTTCATCTATGCGAATTAATTAAAAATGATTTATAATAAGGAATGGAGGGTGTGTATAGAATGGCTTAGACATGAGAAGATAACTAAGGACCTAACTCAAAATTAAGTGTATCAAAGGAATCCCATAACATATGGAAAAGTAGTAGACAAGTCCACTATTTTGCCCAATCAAGTGGAACCATAACTGAAAATCTGATCAATTTGCATTGGAAAAAAAATGAAGTGATCAAATTGACAACAAGGTTTTCCTAATCATCCATCCTCAAAATGGAACTAACTTGCATACAACTTTTCTAATTTTCAGCTGATACAATAATTGACCTAGATTTTCACAAATAAACTTGAAAAACAATGTTCATGCATTTAGACGCCAGATATTTATTCGGTAATTACCTTGCACTCAAGCTGAAGTTGGGCAACTCTCCGAGCAATGTCTTGTAATTGCATAAAAAGCAGATCAAGTTCTTCCCGAGGTTTGGCAGCATCATGGATTTTTTCTTGCCAGACAAGACAAGAAAGGAGAGAAACCATCTCTTCCACCTTTATGTCCTTAAAGACACCATTGAACATTAATTCTGTTAGGGTCAATTCATCTGCACTACTAATTTCACAAGCAACCTTCCCTTTTAACTCCACCACATTGTCACTAGTAGCATATCTGCAATGAAGATTTGACGTGAATATCCTTTTCATCAACAGAAGTTAATCAAACAGGGCTGCTGAAATTTTCTGATAGAGAGAAGCATATATAAAACCTATACAAAATTTGCCAAATTCACAAATTTGACCTTAAAAGTTGGCTGTAAGAGATTAAGATCTATTTGATAGTTTCTAAGAAGTATTCTGTCACCAAATACATATGAAACTGCTGATGTAAAGATGGTTCAGTGTCTCTAACTTAACAAGGTTAAAGCAAAGAAAAGTTAAAAAGTACATGCAAAAAATCAAATCAGCAAACCATTCTGTACTAACATCCACTGTGCTGCATTTCTTTAGTTAGGGGGGGACAAGAAATACTACAAGAAAAAGAGAATAGAGGATGACTAATCCACCTTATCCAGAGGGGGGGGGGGGACTTCAAATGGAAAAGAACCATATGGTTTTTTGTTGCGTTTGTACACAAAAACTCAGATATTATTTCAAGGGAGCAATTAATTCTTTTCAGGACTACTAGGTAGAAACTTTTGATATAAAAAGGTTGCAGCCTAACAATAAAAAAGGAAGGGTAGGGAGCGAAAGAAGTACTAGACAAGTTTCTTTACCCAAGCCTCCGAAGAACTCTCTTTCTCGCTTTAAGTTCATCCTTGAAAGCTAAAGCAGAAGAAGATCTTAATGTTTTCTTAATGGACTTTATCTTTGCAGTCAGTTCTTGCTTCCTCTGTAAGACTTTCAGTTTCTGTTTTATAAGTGGTGACTTCGCAATTTCATGCTTTTCAAATAGGCTCTCCAAAGCTTCTATCCTACGAGATGCTTTTTTATATGAGCTGCTTTGAATCTGATAAAAAAATCAAAAGGATGATTGTGTAATCAGGAAAGATTCAAAAGGAAAAAAAGAACAAATGAATACATGAAATACCTTCATGTCTTCTTCGGGATCTAGAAGGGGCAATCCTTTCTCACCAAATCTAGAAAGAGTTTCCAACACTTTCTTCAGTGTGTTTTCTCGTGCTTCCAATGGCAAAAGATCCTTCGGTATAAATAAACGCAGACTACTTATCGTATTGACCTGTTACAGTAAAACACAAAATTTTTATTAATCATAGTTAAAAAAAAGTATATACTATTACATTAAAATCAACATTTTAACAATGGTTTGGATAATATCAGATCACAAATACTGAATTTAAATTCCATATAAATTTCAAAGGAACTTCTAAAAAGTAAAAATTTAAGCATCTAGTGTCAAAAGTGTATTTTGTAATGATGTTTTCGTAGAGTAAACAAAATCAACAAGTTAAAAGCAAGAATGTCTATTTGGATAATAGGTATGGAAGGACAAAAGCTGAGAACAATGACAGAAAACACTTCCATCCACAGAATATGTAGAAGAAAGATTTAAATGTAGTCATCATATGCTTCCTACACTAGTTTTTTTTTTTCTTTTCCCCTTGTGTTTATTCTTATTAAAAAAAGGTTCCACCTTTCCCTTTCCCTCCAGAACTCCACTATTGAACATACCTTAAAAGAAATATTTAAGAATTGATATGGAATAAAATACATGGTTAAACTACTAATTAATTGCGGGTAGAGAAGCTGGCTACTTGTACTGCAGCCTAAGTGAAGGCCACGAAAGTCACAGCAAGATCCCTAGTCTTGTTCTTAGAGGTAATGTGTAGATCAGTTTTGAACTGAAACATTATGAGTAAATAGCCAGTCCTCTCTGTAAAGAAGGTTGAGTTGTGGTTACAGATGTGATACAAGGAGTCACAAGGGTGGGGTGGTGGCTGGTAGATAGGCATGATGAATGCATTCTTTTGTCCAAGCTAAGGCACAGACATTTCTGGTAAATTTAAGCGTCATTGGTGGTTATTCCAATTCTTATAGAGAGGTGATCTATTCTGCATTCACATTGTTCTGAAGTGCAACTACAAAATACAAATATGGTCGGAGCAATTCTGTGTTTTTCAAGTGAAAGATGTGTTAATTTGGGCTTTGCTATTCTGTTGTCCAGGGAGATTCTAAGTCAAAGATGAAATACTATGATCTCTCCATCTCATGTTTCTTCCATTTTCCACTTCTTCAGAACATTACTGTTTTTCAACCATAATTAAACCATCCGACAGATTGGAAAGATCATATTCTGTTTAAGTACAATCTGATAAAAGAAATCAAAATTTTAAAGTCCCAACTTTGCAGATACATTACATCTGTTAAACAGTTTAAAAATACTTACCTGAGAGATAGGAACTGAAACCACTAGAGGTTCTCCAACTTCTTTAAGAGGAACGATCTTAATAGATTTTTTCCCAATGTTATCTTTCTTCACAACACATCTTGTAAGAATATCAAGATTGTAAGATGCGTCCTCAGGTTTTACACTTGCATCATCTGAAATTTTCATTATTACTTTTATGATATAAACAGACTAAAATTTCAACATACAAAGGTGTATATAAATCACTAGAAATCATTTAAGAATTCTCACCATCAGAAACACTCTTTACCCTTTCAAAATTAACGACCAACCCCCAAGTCAACTGGTCCTCGATAAAAATGGGGGTTAGATCTTCATTACTTGAAGTGCATTCAAGTGAAACAAGCCTCCCAGGCTGTAGAAAAGGTAAACAGTGCCTTGGAGATAGCACAATGTCACGGACCTCCTTATTCAAATTCCTGTGCTGCTCCAGCAGATTGAAATAATCCTTTAAACTGTTTTCTTCTTCAATAACAATTGATTCCCTCTCTTTTTCAAGCACCTTTATTTGTTTCTGTAATGACAAAAAACAGAGAAAAATTATATTTTTTTCTGTCTGAATCAAATTTGCCAATTTCGAGTTTAATAGTAAAAAGAAATACTTTAAACCCACAATCATAAAGAATATTGTATGCATCAGAGGTAACTTAAATTTTATAGAGATAGCAAATGATCTGCATAACCTTATCACACTACAGAACACCCAAACCCACAAAAATAACAGCTCTTATTTCTAGCCTTATAAATTTAAACAAACCTCAAGATCAGGAATGGCACGATCAGCTTGGAACTGAAAAAAAGAATTACGGAGCAATTTTTCAGGATCACCATCTTCACACCGCATTTGGTTTAAAATCATGTTGTAGCTTAAATGAAAGGCACTGAAACGCAAGGGAAGGCCAGTGTAAATGTCTGAGAATAAAGATAATTTATTTATGCAAGCTACAATATGAAAAATAGAAAACATATTTTTTTGTGTGGATGAATATCATCAAAAGCTCATGTTATCATGCTTTAGATTTTAAACAGTCTCCATTATGGCATTATCTTTTATGCCACAAGTTACATCACCATAACAGTTAGATATAATGGATGATTTTCCAATTACCAATAAAACCTATATTGCACTTAGTTTCTGTTACTAACCATCAAGGTCACTCTCACAATAAGCTGTCACAGAAAAATAAGGAGTGTAAGATATGTATGTTTCTATTATTATAAGATTTTTCATCTGTAACTTGAAGTGATATTATTTTGTATATCAATAAAAGCTTGTAAAAAAGTTATTTTGCTATTATTCAGGAAACTGTCTAAACAAGAAGCTAACTCCATTCTTCACCTTTTGGTTTATCTCTCTCTACTTGAAGAGATAATTACCAAGCTGGAAATTAGCAGGTTTTTTAAATGAGTAGGAAAGCTAATAACTGGCAACATATAAGGCATCAATAAGTAAAGAGTAGAACGTTCATGAATTAATTTAAAAATGCATAAAGCATAATTATTTATTTTATAAAAGAATAAAATCATTAAGACAGAGAAGATGATTATAAAAAATTAGGAGGATATGAGATCCTCCTTAAAAAATAAATAATGAAACAAACAATTAGAACAAAGCAAACATTAAAGATGTAGAGTGCAAAATCCCTCAGTATTTGTAAGAGAAACTCTCACAGACACACACACCACATGAGCTTGACATCAAGTGGAAGTCAGATGCCTAATCTATACCAAAGAAGCTTCTCATCAAAAGAAATCTCAAGATGCAGGATTTGTCAAAAACACAGCACGCTTTTATAAACCTTAAGAAGATTTAAATATCTTGATATAAATTGTCCTTTAAATCCATGTGCCATAAGATAAAAGGTCCCAGACTATGCCCTACCTAACCCAGCATTCATCAGAAACACTGAAGAGTTTATGCCACTAATAAGTACTGGATAGTGATGTACACCAACAAGAAATCCATTTTGCAAAGTTTCATTATCATTAAGACTATATATCTCTAACAAAATGGACCCGTAAACGATTATCTTGCAGAACCTTGTAAGATAAGAAACTCTTTAAAATTAGATTAAAACAACAATTTACCTGTTTAAACAATCGGCAGCCCCTTTAACCATGTTTTTAGTAGTAGAAGGCTCCATCTTCTCATCAACCATGAGGATACATATACCACGTTCATCAATGCCTCGTCGACCAGCACGACCACTCATTTGAATATATTCTCCACTGGATATCCACCTAAACTTGTCCCCATCAAATTTGCGGACATTTGTGAAAACAACAGTTTTTGCAGGCATGTTCAAACCAATGCTGAATGTTTCTGTGGCAAACAAACACTAAAGAGAAATATTTCAAGTTAGAATCGTTAGACTTTATAGTTTCAATCAGACAAGGATGGTTAAATGTATCAATAATACTAAGACCAAAGATGAAAAGAAAATATATTTGCTCCTAAAATACAATAGTAATCACAGAAGGATTAAAAATTATGGACAACAATTTAGCAAAAAAAAGGACAGGGAACCCCTAACTAGTATGAGATTTTAAATTCAAGCCATGTGGCTTGACAACAAAATAACATTTTATAAAAATACCCACTTCTAGATTTATATAATTAACTAATATAGGGGCGGATACAATATGATGCCTGCAAACAAATTGCTATAATTGTTATTAACTAATCAACCATTACCACTAATAAACTTGTTTGCCAGCATGTAGTTATGTTTTTAACTGAGGTACGTAATTTTATGCTTTTAACTAAGGTGTGAACACACAGTTATATCACAGGTTCATGGCTTATACAGATGAAAAAAGTATTCTATCTCATGATTTCTTTCCACAAACCTTTATTAGCCCTTCTTGAAATAAGATCTCAATCACTTCCTTTAGAATTGGGAGTAAACCAGAGTGATGTACTCCTATTCCACGTTTCAGCAAAGGCAACATGTTCGAAACCTGAAAATAAATAGAAAAAATAAGGAAACCTTAAAAGTGACTCAACATGCAATGACATTGATATTATTGTATTTCTAGACAGTTAATCAGAAAGCAACAGGGTTATGAAAGGACGAGCTTAAACATCAAACAAGTTTAGAGAGGATTCAGCAACAGGTAATGTTTCCTGCTAGAGGTTTTCCTCAACCATACAATCTTTCTCTAATCAACATTATTCCCCCATAAACAATTTTAAATGTCCTCATTAAAAGTGGAATTTACACTTCAGGAACAAAGGTGGGTGAGTTACAGTCCCTTTACTCGGGTTAGACTGCTATGCCTGTCCTGACAAGAACTCAGCTCATGGACTCTACTGACTTTCTTCTTAAAACACTTCACCAGAGTCCATTTCCCTAACCAGAAAAGATTTCTTCTTGAAAAAATTCTCTCTAGATAGAAATCCAAAGCTCCAGCTGATGCACTTTCTCTGTACGGCAGCGCTTAACATAACATGAATAAAAAATGATACTAGGTTTGCGTTTGGCTAATTTTTTTTTTGAAGAAACAACCACTGATTTTGAGATTTTGAGAAATAAGAAATTATTTCCTAGCTTTAAACAAAATCAAACATGCTACAACAAACACCTTTTCCATGAACACTGGATATTCCTGCCTACCCTTGAGCAGTCCTACTTCTATCTACCTACTTTTAAATACTTTGGCAAAATGTCTCCTTTAATTTTTTTTTATGGTACTTGGGATGCCAGCATAGTTGAGATGCCAAATAACATAGTGATGCTTTGACACTTCCATCTTTTGATAAAGAAACTAGAATTACAACGAAAAAAGTATATCACTAGGAGAGGTCATTCATATGGAACACATGATACCATTGAGCTCGGCTGAATACCAAATTCTCAGGGAGGAAAGCAAAACTGCAGAGGGATAATATATCCTCCACAACAGAAAAAAAAAAAAAAGATTCAGAATAATAAAGCTGCTGAATCTCCCTGTACATATGAGAAATATCAGATGGAAACTTCCTTCAAACAACCATGTCAAAATTTAAATGCTTGACTTGAAAATATAATCCAATATCGTCGTCGAGAAATAAAATGTTGAATTTTGAATCACAACTACATCAAAGCTTGTCTAACAGGGACTTTGTTAAGCTCCCTAATAGTCCAGGCCTAATACTCCCATGACATTCTTGTTTTCTTCAATTATAGGGTGTAATACAACTCAAATGAAAATAGAGCTTTGTTTCAACTTTTTCCTCACCAAAGAAGGGCCTTGAGTTAAAATCAATAAGAACCTCTACTTATTTATTTTGTTGAATAATTCTAGAAATGAGAAGGGCTAAAACTCAGCAATATGCATATGCAGTGGTATTTGCCCCTGAGAGGTGGGGAGAACACCAAGTTAAGGAAGTATCTTGCCTGGGGTAGTTTCTTATCATCATCTGAAAGCATGTCCATAGCACTAGAAAATATTTGTTCTATATTCTCCTTTTCATTATCCCCATTAAGATCCATTTTTGCCATCTACAGAGACAAAAGGACATTAGAGATAGTGTCACATAAGAGAGAACGGAAAGAAAATAAACGGAGTTTTTGATAATGAACAGCAAGTTGAACTTTACCTGCATTGCAAGAAGCTCACACTCCCTTTTGCTAAAGCTGAACAGTATCACAGGATCATATTGACGCTGAATGATCATTTTCACCATCTTGAATATGTCACTTTCTTCACCAACTCTACCCAGCACCAAACCCTTTTGCCGCTTCCCGTTCTCTTTTCTCTTATCACCCTCAGTGGCAGGGACAAGAGCATTCAAAGATTTCTGAAAGCTGTCTTCGCGAAATTTTCCCTTTTCATCCACAACCAGATATAGACCATCACCTCCAGAAGGAAAAATGTAATGTTGAAGGGGTGTTGGTCGGTAATCAGTATACACAACATGACAAGGTTGTTGGTGCACCTGCAAGTAAGCAAAAAGCATTAGAGAAAAAGCCCACAAAACTAATGTAATAAAGAGCAAATCAATCCACGACCTTTGCCACCCAATCAGCAAATTCCTTGGCATTGGGGACAGTGGCAGACAGGAACACAAAACGCGAATTCTTGGGCGACAAAACAATACTCTCTTCCCAAACCACGCCTCTCTCACGATCACGCATGTAATGCACCTCATCAAAAACAATCCAAGCCACCTCCCTAGTGATCTCAGACCCTTTGTACTGCATGCTACGCCAGATTTCCGTAGTCATGACCTGAATCAATTAAGTTTCAATTTAGAGACAACATATGATTCCATATTAAGGAAAACTAAAAGCGGAAGAGAGACGTAAGGCTCTAATAAACCGTCTGTGACCACCACAACACGTGATAAAACAGCGACGGTATCCGCAATTTAAAACCATGGAGCAGCGTACCTACCAGACAAGAAGCATTGGGATCAATGGTGACGTCTCCGGTCATCAAGCCAACGTCAGAAAATTCTTCCTTAAATTCTCTGTACTTCTGGTTGCTGAGAGCCTTGATAGGGGAAGTGTAGATGACGCGCTGCCCATCTCGGAGGGACATAGCAATAGCATACAACGCCACCACAGTTTTGCCAGCAGAGGTATGTGCAGACACCTAAGTTAAGTTACACAAACAGCTCCAACAGTCAGAAAATCAATCATCAGAAAACAAAAACGGAAAAGAAACTAGAATTTCGTTTGAATGGTGACCATGACGGACTCGCCGTTTTCGAGGCAAGTGATGGCTTGGGACTGAAAGGGATCGAGAGTGAACGGGAACTTCTTGGCGGGCTCTGCGTGCGTTTGCGTGGGCGGAGAAGAAGGGTGTGTGTAACCGTGTGGATATGAGACATGGTGCACACAATCGTGCAGTGGCTGCGAAGCTGAAGTTGAAGACTCTTCTGGGGACTTTCTCTTCAGTGACCCCATCGTTGGTTGCTGAGCTACCATGCCTTCAATCTCCATCTTCTTCTGCTCCTGCTCCTGTCTCGCAGCAAGTACACAAGAGTGAGGAAGAAGAAAGCTTAAACCCTAAACCTAACGCAGAGAAATTTCAATACCTGTAACCGTGTGGGAATGCTACGCGCCGCCACACAACACAGCACAACACAGCTTCAGTGCCTTCTAATCGGCGGCGAAAGACGGCGACAGTGTTAACACTGTCAAGTAAATGGGGCTCCAATTGCTCTGCCAAATAAATATAAAATGTTAACTCCGCGCCCTAAAATGTTTTTAATAAAAAATAGTATTATTTTCCACGTTAAAGATACGTTAATATTACTGATCTTTTTTATCGCGTGTTTTATACATATATATATATATATATATATATATATATATATATATGTAATCTCCACCATTATCTATATCTTACCTATATACCTATATAAATAATTTTTTTCTGATTCTATTTATATAGAATTTTTTTAAATAACTGCTTTTTTTTTTATACTGTATTTAAACTTTTTCTAATTCTATCCTTATTTAATATATTTCATTTTATTATACAATAGAATATTTTATCACTTCATATAAATTATTTAAAAATAAAATAAAATATTTTTAAAAACTAATATTAATTGATAGTTTTTATATATAAACTAATTTCTCTATTATTCTCTTATTTTATTTTTTAAGGCAATAAAAAGAAAGAAAGAAAGAGCGAGCATAGTCTAAGAAAGTTTCTACACGAAATCTCACATATCAAATAAAATAATCTTCATTTCTAATCATTCTCTTCACTCCATTCCCAACTTGAAGAAAAAAAAAAGTCTAACGAGAGAAGAAAAAAATGTTGATTAATCAATTCATTAATTTTTTTTTACATGTTATTTTTTCTTTTCAATTTTAACTCATTTAAAATTATTTGTGTATATATGTTAAATTTCCATCATAATAAAGTTGAGTAAAAGAAAAAAATGGAAATTAAGTAATTAATCACAACTAAAATTCATTAAACTAAAAAATTACGTGGATTAAGTATAAAAAGTCAAAATAAAAATATCCCAACAAAATCAAGGATATTTCTTCCTGCATCCCCTACTTTTTTGAAATACAATAATTATCCTTAATAATTTTAAATGATTTTGGAATAGGGGTTGCATAAGAAAAAATATTTCTAAAATAGGAGTTTGATAAACAAATTATGTTTATGGAATAGAAAATCCGGAAGAAAAAAAATTATTTTAAAATATCCTTACCATAACACATTTTTTTAATTTTCGAAATGGAATTGATAAAATGTGTTAGAAAAATATTCAAAAAAAAATAATCTAGAAGTTATTTTTAAAAAGGGTAAAATGATATTTTTTGGAATGCAGGAGAAACATCCAAAACTAAAACTCACATTCACCCAAATGCCATTCAAAATAGTAAACTCTATTTATTGATTTTTATTTATATATTCACCCTTAGTCATGCCAAAAAAAATAATCCAAAGAAGGTATTGTTAGAAAGTAATAGAAATGAGGTAACTAAGAAACACATAACATCAAACACATTTAATCAGTATCGTTAAGATCAATAAGCATAATCATTTCCATATGAAAAGGTCCATTCTGGTCACCAGCCACTACTGTTCCTTTCCATCTCATTTTATCAGTTATTTCCTTTACTTTAAGGATCACATCTCTTTCATCTCTAATGATCACAGCTCCTTTCGGACGAACTATGCGATGCATCTCCAAAACAATGTCACCTATGTCACACCTACAACAGATCAACAAACATTACTATGATAAGTTGACAATCACACACCAGATTACAACTGAAAAGATAAACAATTTTTTACTGAAACCATATTATAATTGAAAAGAGAAACAATTTTTTTCTGAAATGAAAGTTATATTGGTCAAATCATAGTTGTAAACTGATATCTTTCCATTTGTATTATCATAGTAACATTTTGGTATCATAAACTTTGTAAAACTGATGTAGTTTCCCTACTTGTCCATATACATGCTGAATACACCAGTGGCATGTATCAAGTCATATGTTCGAGGGTATGTCGAAAAGGGCTCACACCTGCAGCAAGCAAGACAATGTTGTTCATTCATTATTCACACACTCAGATGCAGACAGAGACAGAAGTAAATATACATGTCACAGAATAGTAGTAGCTAAAGAACTCAGAGGATCATTTTTGCAAGTAACTTGTGTAGATTGAAGAAAAAAGGAGAATTGGGAAAGGAATGTGCACACCAATCCATGTAAGTTCCTATAAGGCCTCGTTCATAGATAATGCCAAGATTGCTGCTTTTTGCATCAAAGGGAACCACATTCATAACCCAAACAGGATATTTCACCATTGCAGCTGCAAATCCTCCAAAGCCAGCATTCATATCCATAACATTTCTGTATTTACCAGAAGAGATGGATTTTAGCATGATCTCATAATCAGACACTCTTCTTTTCCATCTTTGATTATCTTTAATGTAGGCTTTGAGTGTGAATCCGTCATCATTTTCATTTCCAACCCTTGGTGGAACAGTTTCCAACCTCATAGGCCATTTCTCAAGAACGCCACCAGATTCTTCATGGACATCTTTCACGTCTGGAAGAGGAAAAATGCATGCAGTCATTTTGGTATACCTGTTGAATGGTTCGTAACTATGAAGTATAAATATAATACAAGGGAAAATGATGAAGAAGTTATGAGAAAAAATGATCACAGAAACCTTAGCAAAACAGAAAAGTCTAAGTTTTTGTATGGATTATGGACAGCAGAAACCTTAGCAAAATACAAATTTCCTTAAACAATGGCACGACAATGAGAATCATGTCCTAACACACAATATTACTTAACTTTTCATAAACATTATTCCCCATGAGATATTTCCTAACAGGACTAAAAATCACACAATTTATTTTTCTCATTTCTATATCCTCTCAATTTGTGAGTTGATGAAATAAAGAGATTAGAAGTGATATATTTACAACTTGCATCAATCTACAATTCTATTTTTTCATACAAAACTTGCACCAGTTTACGAAAATAACATTTTTTCATATCAAAGTATATATTGGAGTAGGTTCTCAAGTATCATTATTGTAAAGAAACTTACCATCCAGCATCAGAGTCAGATTCAGATGAGTTGCAGAACTTGGGGGATCTCAAAGTCTTCAACTTTTGCATGCAACTGATGTGATCTGTGTGTTTTTGCCAGACAGCAATCTGATCTCTCTCAGCAACTTTTTCCCAACACATTTGCTTGGCAAGGTCTTCTAAAATGTTTTGCTCCTTTTCTAGCACCCAAGGCTCTGTTTCCCACGCTTTGTAGTTTACCCTCCAATTTATGGGTGGCCCAGAGAGTACCCAAAATCCACCAGGACGCAAAATTCGGTCAATCTCTCTCAGGTATAGCCCATCTTCAACAATTAAAGAAATATCAGAGCAGCATCATAAGTGGAAACCAAGTTCTCTGCAATGAACTAGCTGAATTAATTAAGTGCTGCTTCTTATGTTAAAACACTTAGTTGTGGCATTAAATGAAGCTGTCCAACAGATAAATAATATAAATCCCATGTCATGTGAGATTATTCCATGGTAAGCCAATTAATACCAAGTAAAATGCCCATATCCCAATAAATAGTATAGCCAAATGGAAGAAGAGATTTTTTTTCTGATGCAAACATTTAGTGTCAAAGTGAAAACATTAAAGTTAGTAATACCATAAGCAGTCCATGGGACAAGGCATCTAGAGCAATGAACCATATCAAATGATCTTGAAGGGAATGTTAGCCTGTGAATGCTTAGTACTCCAAGCATTGCAGGGAGTCCCCTTTCTAGGGCAAACTGTACTTGAGATTGATGCTCATCACTTGGTGCTAGTGACATTGTCAAGATATCATAGTCCATCAGAGAAGCTCCAAAGCTTGCAACCTGCAATTATGCATATTTGGAACACACATTCATCACAAGTAATGATAAGTAGGAGTTTAATTTTTATGCATTATCAACATAAAAAGAGCATACTTTAAAAAAATCAGTTTTTATTTAAAAGTAACTGCTGATAAGTACACCCAAAGAGATGGACCAAGCTTCATCAGGCAAAGTGAAAATTTTCCCACATAGAGCTAAAACGAAAATCAATGCAGCTATAAAACCACAAGTTTTTTACTGGGTAATAATTAGTACAATTAAACAGGTTCAATATGAAACACACTAATCAAAACATGAAAGGACATTCAAATCCTAGGTTCCCCATTTGCCTCAAGTTCTGTAGAAGGGGAAGAAAACTAAAAGAATCAGTTTTTCAGTTTAAAGAAGACATGGCAACTCAGCAACTACAAAAACAGTATTTTTCACTATGATAGCAGGCCAAACAAGAGAAGACAAAACAGAGTAAAGATAAAGATAAAGATAAGCCAGCGAAGCAGTTTAAGGAAAGATAGTGGAAGAAAAGAAAAGGCACAAGAAACAATATATATAACTAAGTTAACTATAATTTTCAATTTGATGAAAGATTATGGTTGTTACTTTCAGATAGATATCAGACTTACTGATATGTAAAGTTGATGTTGAGATATCAATTTGCATGAAAGTTTTTATATATAAAAAAGAAGAAGCTAACTATAAGCTCACCCCACAACCAACATCAAGCACAGTTCTGATATTCCCAGATTTCAAAGACACTGGAAGAAGACGGTCTAGAGCATGAACATAACCATTGACACCTTCGGTAAACGAAGTGCCACCTCCTGGAAACACAAAACGGTCACCTTCCAACCTAACCCAATTTTGCGACTTTTTATACTCCACTAGCTTGGGAAAAGGCACGTTACTGAACCATGCAGTGTCCTTGCTCTTAGGCCAAGGAAACGGGGTTTGGTAGCCTGGTGGGGTTGGAATGAGGCACCTCAACCTTTGAGTTCTCTCTGGGCAGTGACGCTCTTTACGGAACCATTTGGCCTTTGGGAAGCGTCTGGCCCTTAGAGGGTCTTGGCATGGACAGTGATTGGTGTAGTTACTTGGGCAGAACTCAAAATCTGGGGGTTGCAAATGCAAGTGTTTGTAGAGGTGAGGCGAAGTGAAGAAAGAGGGAGCAACGAAGATGTAGATGATGAGAGAGACCAAGAGCAGAATGGTGGACAAGATTTTGAGACATGGGTTGTTCGTCTTTATCATCATCATCATCAAAAGTCCGAGGTGGTTTTCTGCTGACTTCTCCAAACTCTTGTAACGTGCGTGTTTCTATTTCTATCTATATGTTTATCTATCTATCTATCAGCTATTTATGGTGAGGAATGTGAGAAGAGGATTATCCTATGTTTATCTGTGTTAGTGTGAGTGATTGAGAAATGAATCCTTGGTTTCTTTCATATTATGCCATGTGAACTCCCATGACCGGGTTCGAGAATGATTTGAGCTACCCTCGGTCGGTCATTCTGTTCGGTTCCTCCCTTATTGTTAGTTGCGGATTCGGATAATATCTGCAAAAAGTACTCTAACGAAAATTCGGTATTTGATATAAACTCTATTAATACATTAATACTGTATGACTATTAATACACTAATATTGTATGACGATCTTTAAAATCTGTGACTATTTATATAAATATCATATACTCTTTGTTATTGAACCGAAATAAAAAATTTAGGAGTGCATTACCTCTTTGTTATTGAACCGAAATAAAAAGTTTAGGAGTGCATTACCTGGTGATGATTTTGGTCATGTCGATCGGTTTAGACTAAGTGTTGTTGAGTTATTAAGATATCGTATCTGGTCTTTAAAATCTGTGACTATTTATATGATTATCATATACATTATCATATACCCTATATTTTTGAATCAAAATAGAAAGTTTTGTCTTAGGAGTGTATTACCTGGTGATGATTTTGATAATATCGGTCGGTTTACCTAACTCTTGTTAAGTTATATATCGGTCGTTCTTGCTTTTTAGGTTAATAGTGGAATGAGTTTCAGAAGAATAAAAAAACAGAAGAGATGTAAAGAAACAGAGATTCTGCTTCTAAAATTCTTAATTTTCGGAGACTGCAAAGAATTTTTCATACTTTTATGCTTCTCTTCTGCCATACCGACTTACTTATCTTTTTTCTTTTTTTAGATCAAACCCTTCTTAATTATAGAGTAACTCGAATCATATATATAGCCATTTTAAGAAAATTATTGGTAAGTCATAAATGTAACATTAATTACGTAATCCACTTCCTAAAAAACATTAAATAATCAATTATGTAAATTAAAGCTTGAAAGAAATGTGAGGAAAGAAAACAAAAATATCAATTTCTCATTATGCGAATTCCAAAATTTCTAATAATAATTAGAGTGAGTAAGCTAGATTTGATTTTTTGTATAGAAAATACAAAACTTCATTAACTGCTTTGTATTTATATAAGCAATAGACCAATAAGGTTGCACCACTGCAAGATTCTGAAGCATGCAGAGCAGCGCAAATAATGTGACAAATTATTATTTTTTAGTGTACGAATGTATGATATTTAATTATAAATCAATATACAATAAAAACGATATTAATTATTATTTGAAATTGGAGGTTGTGACCTTCACTAGTTAGGCTTTGCCATATATGCTGGTTAGGGTTTGCACTGCGCCGTTATAAAAAAAATGTGGACAAGTTCATTATTTTCATATGTTTACCCTTTAGAGGGTGGATTACTCTGTATAATAATAAATAGAAGGTGTTTTTTTTTTTTTCTCTTTTTCAATAATTTTAAAAATTAAAATAATTGTTCTAAATTTGAAAGGTAAAATAGTTTATCTAAATTTTATATTTTCTTTTGAATTTTTATTTTTATAATTGATTTTTATATCATGAAATTTAAATTACGAAACTTGTGATGTATAGAAAGAAATTTGATGAAGTTAGAAAGAAACATCTTAATAAAAAATACAAAATTATTTCCTTCAATTTTTTTCCTGATTCTCATCCATGTTATGTTCCTAATCATTTCAGTAAATTAAAGTGAATATTGTCACATCAACACTACCACACCACAGTAAAATATATGAAAAAAATAACTATATATATATATTATTACAAATACATTATTATTATTTTTATTTTAATAAAAATATAATTTAAGTGGAGAGACCAACCTTATTATCACCCTTATTTAAACACAAGTTTAAAAGTTTACTTTGAGGTTAAATTTTAACATAAATTCACACTAAAATCTTCACAATAAATAAAATGGTGTTATATAAATACGATTTACCCAAACTAATAATTGGAAAAATAATAATGTATTTTAATAAATTTCAGGAAAAATTAGATCAAGAGACATCAAAATGCAATAAGTAAACAAATTATTTTTCTGACTATCTCATAAAAATAAACATAAAAAGAGGTAAATATATTATTGACTTAAAAATATTTAGAAAGATTTGTTTTATATTTATCATTTTCAGTGATGATGGTATTTACCCCTTCAACTTTTACATATATATTTTATTTTATACATTATCGCGATGGATCTTTGATTTTTTTTTTAAAATAAACACCTAATTATTAGAATTTTATCTTTATTTGCTTTTATTAAAATGAGGGCATTTTCTAAGTGAAAAATCATGACACTGATTTATTGAGAAAGTAGAATACTAGTTAAGGGAAACTTCGTTTTGTTGGAAGAGTTGTTTTATTTGTATAATTAGAATTTAAATTTTATCATATGCTTAAAACGTAAAAAAAAATACAGTAACTAGTATTAGCTCTTTGTGGGTAATTTTGGCTCAATTATAATTATTAACTTTATTCTTTGACAGGTAAACACCTAAAAAAAAATCAATTTCATCTTAATTAATGGTCAAATTTCACTCGTTTTAGAAAATTTATCTCATATTAATTTGGGGTTAAATTATTTAAAAAAAAAATCTCAATCTTTTATTAATTTTAGTTCATTTTTGTAACGGGCTTATTATATAAGTTGTGTTTCCAAACATTAACAAAATTTAGAGTTTTTGAAAAAATAAAAACATTTTTTATTTTTTTACTATTTCTCTTTTTATTTGTTGTAAATTATTGTTTATTATATTCCAACATGTGGACAAATTAGTTGTAAAAAGTTAATGAACGATTAATATTCAAGATAAAAAAAGTATTCTATCTTTTAAATTTTTATTTTAATTTTATAAACAACAAATCCAAGGAAATCGTATAAGAAAGTAAGCAACTAAAAAAAATCAACGAAAATTTAAAAAATAAAGTGTGACCGTGAACCTGATGCAACCAAATAATCAAACTATTTTTACGTTTATTTCATTTGATTAAATTATATATTTTATACCTCAATTAAATAATAGTTTAAGAAGTGTAAACTTCAACTCATTCTTACAGAATTTTTCGTTCAAACTCAATATTAATAATACGATTACTTAAGGTTTTCAATCAAGATAACGGTTATTTATAGTTGATCATTTTTGTATAGGTCTAAAATTAATAAAGAATAAAATTGAATATAGTTATTTATTATTTTTAAAATTTTATTTATTCTTTTATGTTAATTTTAAAATAAGAAAATTTTGATAGTGTACTAATATATATTTTTATGTTTATTTTATTTTACTATTTTGACATATTTTTAAAATAATACTGTTTTATCCTAAAATGTTTGAAAAAAAAATGTTATTGTTATACTTTCTATAGTTTATTTTAATAAATACGAATACAAATATAGTAATAATAAAAAAAATGTGAATATACATGCGCTCGTATTAGTATTTATAAGATATAATTATCTTTTTATTCATACATTAAAGGTTAATAATCAATTTGACCTAATAGTTTTAAAAAAAAATAATTTTGTCATAAGTTTTTTTAAAATGTAAGCAAGTTGGTTCCTTATGTTAATTTTGCATGAACGACATTAAATAATTATGATGAGACACACAAGATAGCAGAGGTGAGGTGAATTTCACGTGTAATCAAATACCATTTTCTTTTCCTATTCATCCTTCCACATCAAACCTTGTCTTCACCCTCACCTAAATGTCATTCTTTTCCCTCCATCTGACAAATGATTTCGTATCTGGTATGGAAGATGAGATCCTTGATGGAGAGAAGAGAAGGAGATTTGAATGAAAGTGAAAATAAGGTTTGATGAGGAAAAACAGATAAGAAAAAAAGAAAGGTATCGATTACTCATACTTATGGATAGAAATGACATTATGTATGTCATATCATCACCAATGTTATTAATGTAAATTTAACATAAAAAATCAAATTACATATTTAAAAAAAATAATTGAGGATAAAATTAATTTTTTTAAAATCAGACCTTTATGTTGAGGTCAACAAATAATTATGACTATTTATAATTAGTATTCATTTTATATATTTTTTTTTTATTGTGCACTACCACAGATGCGTGTTCAAACTTGTAATCATGAAAAAAAATAAAAATTAATGTGTATTAAAAATAGTGAATGAAGCATATTGGATGGTTGGTGGTTAGTATTTTGGCACGTTGAAAGGTGAAATGAAACAGCCGAAAAGCGGGAAAAAAAGGAAAGCACCTTACGCGGCTCAAAGAACATGACTTTCTTTTTCTTCAAAGGATAAAGCTGAGTTCAGATACTCTACTTCAAATAACATATGTTCAAATTTTATATTCTATATTTTAACTACATTTAACAAAACAAAAACATTATAATATATAATATATAAGTGACTTAAATTTATTTTACAAATAAGTTTATAAGATTCTATTGAAATTAAGATGATAAAAAAATATTTAGACTTATTCTAATGAGAATTTATATTGGAACTATCATGTCACCAAATACAATTTTACGAGATGGATTTTGTTTCGACTTTAAGTCTAAAGATAGTATCGTTAGGATTAATCCCCGATCTAAGGTATTGTCTGTTTTATAGATCTTTATAGGTCGATGTTTTATCACTGTTTTGTTCTTAAAAAGCGTTTCAATAAATAAATGTGTATTTAAACTGTTTTTTACCTCGATTACTAAATAGTGTGATGAGCGTAATAAAATAGTTTAAAGAAAAAATATAATAAAAATTAAATTTATAATTAAATAATATAAAAAGGGATAAAGAGAATAATAGTAGGAAAAAGTGATTTTGAATGTATGATGGTTGATTAGCGTTTGAAGTCCACTCTTTTAAAAGAGAGAGAAAAAGGAAGAAGTGATGTTGACTATAAAGTGATAATTGACGGCTGAAAGGCGTTGCTTAAAATTCTGCTGAAAATCACTTTTTTCGCTTTTCACTTTCTCACGCAGCCAACTCTCATTCCCTCCCAAATACAATTCTGATCAAAACAACCTTAATTTCACACTGTTGCAGAACTCAGTTTTGTTCTGTTCTCAACTATGATGTTGAATTTTGGTAGGCTTTGGACTCCACACACGCTCATTGGTCTGGGTTTGGGGCAATTTCTTTCTCTTCTCATCACTTCCACAGCCTTCACTTCTTCTGAATTGGCTAAAAAAGGTTTCCTTCATCTCTTATTTTTCTACCTTAACAATGTTCCGTTTTTCTTCTTCTAATGTTTCCTCGTCGTCGTAGGAATCAATGCTCCCACTTCACAGTCCTTCCTCAACTATGTGTTCTTGACGTTTGTCTATGGAACCATTCTCCTATATCGAAGGAAACCACTCAAGGTTATAATACTATATTCTTACTTCACAAATTTGTTCTTAATCTGGAATGAATATCAGTTGATTGAGATTGCTATACTCTTCTGCAAAACACAAATTGTATTCTTTATTTGTGCTTTTCCTCTGCTTCTCTGAACTGAAACATTTTATCACAACTTCACTGACTTCACATGCCTCTGACGCAGGCAAAATGGTACTATTATGTAATTCTCGGATTGGTTGATGTGGAAGCTAATTTTCTTGGTAAGTGTGTGACCCTCCTTTCTATTTATATTATTAAGAAGTGTATTTTAAGTTGGTTTATGAACCCCTCACGTCAAGAGTACCGTTCATGTGTGGGACAATATAATATGGGTGATGCGATAACGATATGATAGGCGTGGTCTGATAAGACCAACAAACACTCGGTTTATGATATCATATTAAAAAGTGAATTTTAAGCCTAACTCGGTTTATGAGGTGATGTTTGCACTCACTTATATAATATAAAGACTCTAATCGTCGATGTAAGATCTCCAAATATGTTATGAGACTCTTCCTATGTATTAAAACGAAGCAAGTCACATGTTGAATTGGATGATCTTATTACTTGCAATTGTGTCTAAACTAATTCTCATGTATCTACCGAACAGTTGTGAAGGCATACCAATACACCTCACTGACGAGTGTGATGCTACTTGACTGCTGGTCAATTCCGTCCGTCATGCTTCTTACATGGCTTTTCTTAAAGACTAAATATAGATTCAAAAAGATTACCGGTGTAGTTGTTTGTGTTGCTGGCCTTGTCCTGGTTGTGTTTTCTGATGTTCATGCTGGTGACCGTGCAGGTGGGTGAGATTTTTATGTACTGTTACTTCCATGTCTCTATGCTTAGAAATCTTGCAAAACTAGCAAATTTTTATCTTGTATTTAATATCATCAGTAACATGCAGAATTCCACTTAAAGTAGTTCTCTGATGTCTCACTCACCTGTTATAGGTGGAAGCAATCCTCGTAAAGGGGACCTTCTTGTTATTGCTGGTGCTACACTGTATGCAATCAGTAATGTCAGCGAGGTGAGCTGGTTCTACTTCTGCTTTAAAGCATTTTTCAACTCTCTTGCAGCTGATAGGCTATTTCTTGAGATGCACCCGCACCATATTCCTACTTGGTTGATTATATTAATTGTGTTTTTGTGCTACTATTTCTTTTGTTTTGCAGGAATTTCTTGTGAAAAATGCTGATAGAGTTGAGCTTATGGCAATGTTAGGTCTCTCTGGTGGCATTGTTAGTGCCATTCAAATGTATCCTTCAAATTGTCTATATTCAGAACTATGGGATCTTTCTGTTCTGACTTTCAATACATGGCTGTTCTGCTGCATAATTTATGCCAAATAATATTGGTTTGCTCAATGATTTAACAAATTGTTGTGTGTCATAATTATATTGATTGAGGATTGTGATTTGGGAATGAACATTGAAATGTTGAATTGATCAAGTTGTCACAGTTGAATGAAATGCAATTTTAATTAAGTTCCAACTTCAAGTTTTTAAAATTAATGACTTGTTTTTCTAGGAGTCTGGTGAGATTTTTTTGTCAGTTGAAGTAATGGCGATTCTGATATGTAATTTAATAAAGGAAAACTAAGACTTTTATCCACTACTAGAAGTCTATAATTATTTACATTTCTTTTTCCTGTTGTATCCTTCACTGTTATTACAGAAGCATACTTGAGCGCAATGAACTTAAATCTATTCATTGGTCAGCTGAGGCAGTAAGCTCTCTTCACCACCCTCTCACTACGATTGAGTAAATGACATAATTTCTCTTTAACTAGGATGTCTGATTAAGTTATGTTGAAAATTCCAATCGACTAAACATCAGGATATTTCATTCTTTATAAATGGGTGCAAACCTCATCTTATAAACCGGTTTTATAAAGTTGAGTTAGGCTTAAATCCACTTCTTATCAAGTTATTATGTTGTTGTCAGAGCATGTCAACCAGTGTGATGTCTTCAAGCATTATTATTTACATTCATTCCTTTCAATTTTGATTTCAGGCGCTTCCTTTTGTTGGATTTGCAGTGGCCATGTTTATGTTTTACTCTTTAGTCCCTGTTCTGCTTAAGGTATGGATTCAAACCATAGCTATTCTGATTATATTCTTTTCAGAAATTATATTTGTATTGTGACACTGGATAAAATGATTGAATAAAGGTTCCAAAACTAAATAGATTGAACTAATCAAAACAATTGATTAAAAGGAAACTCTAGGATGCAGTTATTTGGTTTTGTTCTCTCTAAATGTTTCTCTATCATTTCTGACACTCATGTTTAATGCTGAACCAAAATACTTTAATAGTAATGTACTACTTTGAAAAATTTATCACCCATCAAAATTCTTGAAATTATTTCCTAGCACTGGAGAAATTTAACCTGATTCCTTAGTCTATTAACATCTAACTGCAATAGCATCTTTCTCGTGCCATTTTTCCCTATCAGCATTTGATTGAGATGTAGTATTTAAATATGCTCTCTCTTGGTTTGTCACAGATCAATGGTTCTACCATGCTAAATCTGTCCCTGTTGACCTCAGACATGTGGGCTGTGTTAATTCGCATTTTTGCTTATCATGAGAAGGTCTGATAATAATGTTGCAGCCATTTTTTGTCCTAAAAGTGTGCCACATTTTAACGTGCTAACTTCTCTAGAGCTAAATTATACTTTCCAGGTTGATTGGATGTACTTTGTGGCATTTGGTGCTGTTACCATTGGGCTTGTCATCTATTCAGGGTAAGTATCATTGCACACACTTTCTTATTGTATAGTTTCTGTTGGGACAAATCACACATTTAGATCAGAAATGAGGGGCGGTTTATGTTGATTTAGATGTGTGCCTAGTAAGGGAATTTGAGTTATGCATTGTAGCTATTATTATTGTTCTTGCAATGTATCCGAGACCAAATATCTCCTACCAAATCACTTCTTCTCTTCTCTTCCGGTTATTCTTCTTGGATGTCCGAGAGGGTGAGATACATACAAAGATATTCCGACGCTCAAGTTAGATGAGGTCAATTTAGGTGATTCAGTTCAGAGTTCAAAATAACATTATCTTTTACCATGAGGGTTCCTTCTTATTTATACTGTTCTATGGATTTTGTTCTGTCATAATGGCTTAAACCAGACCCAATAGACATTAACCCTACTTTATAATCTCTAGTTAAGATTAACGTTCTTAACCTGTGATATGATGTGGATGTTTGTTTTTATCGAAAGACCGTTAGACCGTCTAGGGTGTCTGGCCATCCAAGTTTCCGATTTTGTGATATAACAATTATTTTATTAAGTTTTTAGCTGTGGTGTTTCATATTATTGCAGTGGAGACAGAGACGAGGATCAGCAGCCTCCAAATTCTGGCGATGAACTTCGGCCAGCAGTGAAACTGGATGAGGAAGCCAATTTAGGAAATGGGAGCAAAGGAAGTAGGGCTGGAAGCTCAAAGACCTGGGTAGCTTAGTATAGAGCTGCACATTATTCATACATTGTGGGGTAAAGTATCCTCAAGGGAATGGGATTTATTTTGTACTGCAACCAGCTCCTGCAAGATTGCAATCCAATGAGAGAATGTTTCTTGTAATTTAAAGGATGCTTTGATTTTTGTTATATGGAATTTTGAGAAACTCTTAATCATCTCCTTATCAATATCCATGTTTTAGTTGTATGTTGATAATTATTGTTAAGAGAGTAACTTTTAGTCTAATTTGATTTTAAAAGATTGGTTATAAGACGAATTTTGCATTTACTTAAGAATTATATAATAATTTTTTAGTCGATGTAGAATATTTAATGTATTTTTTTTTTGAATTTATGAAGTAATATATTATAGATAGTCCGATAGTAGTTAGTGACAAATATCTTAAGATAAACAATAAATTCTTCTCGTTCAGATAAATTTTAAATGTTTCTGATATCATATTAAAAATATAAACTTTATATTTAATAACTCAACTCATCCTAATCAAAAACACTTATAATACTACTATGTTTACATCTACTTCTATATTATTAAATTTCTATATTATTAAATTTCTATATTATTAAATGCTCAAATATCTATTATTTCCAACAATAAAATAATGCGAAGAAATGCAAAACTTTTGGTAGCACTTAACAATAATAATAGTATAAAGCATGATCCTCTTGTGAGCATGGTGGTGGATAGAATGGCGAAGGCAAAGGTGCTTAGGGAGCTTCTGCAAACACCGGGCGTTCACCAGGGCCCGGCCTGCTTCGACGCTCTCGGAGCAAAGCTCATCGAATCCGCCGGTTTCCCCTACGGCATCACCAGTGGCTTCTCCATCGCCGCTTCTCGGCTCGCTTTACCCGACACCGGCTTAATCTCTTACGGCGAAATGCTCGATCAGGGCCAACTCATCGCCCAAGCCGTCTCCATTCCCATCATCGTCGACGCCGACAACGGTTACGGCAACGCCATGAACCTCAAGAGAACCGTCAAGGGTTTTATCGCCGCCGGTTTCGCAGGAATCCTTCTCGAAGATCAGGTCACTCACTCACTCCTCTTTCTCTTCTCCTACCTTCCATTTCTTCGTTGCACTTCTTCTTATTGCCCTAATTGGATTGTACAGGTTGCGCCGAAAGCGTGTGGCCACACGCGCGGCAGGAAGGTGTTGCCCAGGGAGGAGGCGGTGATGAAGATTAGAGCCGCCGTGGATGCTCGAACAGAGAGCGGCTCCGACATTGTGATTGTGGCGCGCACCGATGCTCGGCAAGCCGTGTCCTTGGAGGAAGCGCTCATCAGATGCAGGGCGTTTGCCGATGCTGGGGCCGATGTTCTTTTCATAGACGCTCTCGCTTCCGTTGAGGAAATGAGAGCTCTTTGTCAAGTTTCTCCGAATGTTCCTAAACTGGTATCTTCATCTCTTTCCTCCTAATGCATGCCTTGCCTCTTCATAGCGACACAAATTGTTCCCCACACTGCATCTATACAATATACAATGCTCCTTGCAAGATTTCCGCATGCCTGATTTCCTCTGTTTCACATTTAAGTCCTGATTTGACTAAATCAACTTCATAATTGATTTTCATTTAGCAGATTAGTTTAATTTCTTTTCTATTGAGTTTTTACCTCGTAGACACTTGTTAGACACTCGCAAAAAATATTTGTTGGATTTCTGTGCACAATTTTAACATAATTTTAAAAATGAGAAATACATTAATTTTCTAAAAACTTAAACTTAGCATAAATTTATATTATAATCATAAAAATAAATTTATATTATAATCATAAAAATAAGGAAAAAATCTTCTTGAACCAACCATGAAATTTTTTTTCTAAAAAAACAGAAACATATTTGGATACATAAGTCTTTATTGTCAATTTATAAAATTCATAATTATATAATATATAGATATGTGTCTCCGTATTTTACCTTTTAAATATTATACGTATATCTGTATCTGTATCCGGATCGTATCAGTGTTTGTGTCATTGTTTATGCTACATAGGTTTTTATAGAGAAAGTTTTCCACACAGAATCTAATACGGTATCAAAATCTGTTCACTTTTCGTGTTTTACCATTTCCTTGTATCTAGTTTTATAATTTTGGACAATCCCCCTCAGTTAACTTGGCTTTTGAGAATGAATTAGTTCCATTGGTTTCTAGTGAGTGGTGACTATGTTGCTGACCACTTCAATAATTCCATTATTACTGACCATTTGTTATTACAACTGAAGATATGAAGTATAAACGCATTCATATTGTTAGCCCCTACTCTCGTGTTGTGTAGGCCAATATGCTCGAAGGAGGAGGCAAAACGCCTATACTTAGTCCTAAGGAACTTGAAGACGTTGGTTTTAAACTTGCTATTTATCCACTTTCCTTGATTGGGGTTTGCATACGAGCAATGCAGGTAACACTTCTTTCCCATTTGTTGTTTTATTACGTTTATGATGCCAAGTTCAGGCTTTAGATCAGATATGCAGAGATACTTTTGGTGCTTGCCTCTGAATATGTTTGATGCATTATTCTTTTGACCTCTTTCACCTCTGTTTTGATGTTTTAATTTCAGACAATAAATATATATATCTGACTGAATTTGTAGGATGCACTCACTGCAATTAAAGGAGGCAATGTTCCTCCTCCAGGAAGCATGCCTTCTTTTGAAGAAATTAAGGACATTGTAGGTTTCAACACTTACTATAAAGAAGAAGAGCGCTATTCTAACCAGCAGCCATAAAGAAATGAGTAAACAGCAAGATTTCTAGTTGATGATGTACTTGTATTCTCAGCCATGTCTTTGGGGAGTTACTTTTATTCTTAAATGTCTTTGGGGTATGTTCGAGACTGAATCTCCATCTGGTTAGTAATTTATCAAAAATAAATAGAACCCGTTTAATTAGTTGTTGATAATTTTGACAAATCTTATTAAGTTTCCTGCTCTAACAAAGTTCAAGTAACTTTCATGGATGATGATGGAAAAAACTGGTTTTCATCGGAATAAGGACTAGTTTTGTGTTTAAAATCATTAGCTCTTAAAACATCGACAGTATATTGTTCTTCCAAAGATAGAAAGTTGTGATACACTAAGCTAGAACTGAAATGTGTTTAATGGGATGTCTTTATTGATGAAGAACTATACAAAGATTAGTCACCTATCTCACTCCCTGGTTTATAGAGCAAAATATTCAACTAAATCTTCGTTCTTTTTTAATTTTTAGGATACTTTTTCATTCGAAATTTTAGTTATTTTTTTGACAGTAATTGGGTTTAGTTGGTTGAACTCTTTTTTCTAAATATACACGCTTTTACTCGGTTGTGGACGGATGTATTTATGGCAAGCATTCTTACCTCTAGAGACATCAGTTCTAACAGAGTAGAAAGTCCATTTTGTAAATGCTAAAACATGAACGTGTTATATCAGAATTTAAAACCAATAACTCGATAATGATAATGTTCCCGGTACCAATATACGTCGAAAAGATTCCTTAACCCTAATTGAGGGGACCAATCCTCCGTTTGGACTTCTATTAGGGGTTTCGATATCAATATACTTTTTCATATTCTAAAATCGTAATGAAACATTAACTTTCAAAATGGTACAATATTTTCAATACGACAGTTAACATTTGGAACAATATTTTCAATACGACAATTATTATCTATAGCGATACTATTTTTCAAACTTGAGATTGAAAAATATATTATAATGAATTTCTTTGGACAAAATCTCATACTCTAGGAGACATTATTGTATTAAATCACTTAGAAGATAAAAGATGATAACATAAGACTAGAACTTACAAGCTAAGAGTGATTTTGGTATCATCTAGTTTAAAAATGAGAATTAAAATTAAATTATATTTATTTTGAAAAAGTTTGTGATTAGATTGGACAAAAAATAAAGTGGACTTAAATTGAATTGGTTGGAGAAAGCAAGGAGAGTGAGTAGTGAGAGTAGAGAGAGAGCGATGAAGGTTTCAGCGGTTAGCAATACCTCTGTGACGGTTGGTCTTACTTTTGGTGGTGCCGGTGGTGCCCTCCCATTCCACTCTTCTTCCGTTTCGTTCCTCCGAACATCCAAATCCTCAGTTGTCACGGCTTCTTCTCTTTCTGGCAACGATGCTTCTTCTCCTTCTTCACCCGCCAAGCTCCTTCGACGAATCCTCGACTCCCCGGGGGTTCACCAAGGCCCTGCATGTTTCGACGCTCTCAGCGCCAAGCTCGTTCAGACCGCCGGCTTCCAGTTCTGCTTCACCAGCGGCTTCTCCATCTCCGCTTCCAGGCTCGCCTTGCCCGATACCGGTCTCATCTCTTACGGTGAGATTCTCGATCAAGGCCACCTCATCACCCAGGCCGTCTCCATTCCCGTCATCGGCGACGCCGACAACGGCTACGGCAACGCCATGAATCTCAAGAGAACTCTCAAAGGATACGTCGCCGCCGGTTTCGCTGGAATCATTCTCGAAGATCAGGTCAGTTAGGTTTCATCAATGGATCTCGGTATTTCGAGAAATTAGTATCGGATACACAATTCCAACGTTTCGTTGGTTACTTAGTTAGGTTTGTTTGTTATGGACTCAGCTTATCGGTGTGATTGAGTTGATTATGGCGTTGGTTAGGTAGCGCCGAAAGCGTGTGGACACACGCGCGGGAGGAGAGTGGTGTCGAGAGAAGAAGCGGTGATGAAGATTAAGGCGGCCGTGGATGCGAGAAGAGAGAGCGGTTGCGATATTGTCATTGTGGCGCGTACGGATTCTCGCCAAGCTGTGTCGTTGGATGAAGCGCTTGTTAGGTCGAGGGCGTTCGCGGATGCCGGAGCTGATGTTCTTTTCATAGACGCGCTTGCTTCCAGAGAAGAGATGAAGGCTTTCTGCGAAGTTTCTCCGCTTGTTCCCAAAATGGTACGATTCTGTTAATCGAAGAGATGAATGAATGCATTGGTGCTTCGAATGATTTGTTGGGTTGTGCTCTTGTGTAGGCCAATATGCTTGAAGGTGGTGGCAAGACGCCGATACTTAATCCTATGGAGCTTGAAGAGATTGGTTTTAAGATTGTTGCATATCCCCTTTCCTTGATCGGGGTTTCTATACGAGCAATGCAGGTCATTCGTCTTCCTTCTTTTTCCTTTTTGAACTGATTGATTCATATTATTATATCTGCATAAGTTCAGGTTTTGAATGAGACATGCTAACCAAGTACTTGTTTGTAAATTTTTAACATTCACCACCAAATCCCCGCTCGTGATTGCACTGCAGCTCGTGCTAAGTAACCAAAATGCCTGACTAATGCCCAATACCATCTGTTATATTTATGTTTATCCAAATGATATACCAAAACAAGTTGTACTTTCAAATATAATATGCCTAAAGGTCCTGAGCAAATAAAAGAAAGCAACCTATATAATGGAGCTCGGCCAAAGACATAGCTACTAGGAAAGAGTTGATCTCTTGATAGTTTGCTACCCAAGTGCCTTTTGATTTGGATGACATAGAGGGGGGTGAGTTGCACTAACCGAGTGTGGTTGTTGGAAGAATTATACCTTTATCTTTTCAACTCCTTTATTATAACAAGCCATAGTTATATCACTATTTTCTGATGTTTCTTTTGCAGTATCGTTTAGAATTTTTTTATTTGCTGATAAATAATATCTATGATTGCATTTTGTAGGATTCACTTATAGCCATTAAAGGAGGTCGTATTCCTCCTCCAGGAAGCATGCCTTCTTTTGAAGAAATTAAGGATATCTTAGGGTTCAATGCTTACTACGAAGAAGAGAAGCGTTATGCTACAAGTACCAATCCGCAGCTTTCCAAGGGAGGTAGGATAGACAGAACTTAACAAAAAAATAATTTTTAATCTTTCTTCTATAAAGGGACATTGTAGTGTAATGGCAGTAGGCTTCTGAGGGTCATAAACAATTTGTTAGCCGGCAATCAATATCTATCAAATTATTACTTAATGGTTTCAGCACTTTACTTTCATAAACATGTGTTGGGCTTAGGAGGATTCGATGATGAATAAACCTTATGAATTCATCTGTGTGTGGAGAGAAGCATTTGAACTTTATCAAGGTCTATTATGTGAAATGGACATGTTCATTGCAGAATATCATATTAAATATTTGATTAGTATTTTATCAAAATAAATAAAATCCATTTAATTAATCATAGATAGTCGTGACTTGAGAGAAAATTAGACCTCCATCTTTTGTAAGCAAATCTCTTTTGTTTCAGCTCTAGGGAGAGTCAAAGGCAGAGGTAAAGGTCTCGTGCTGATTTTCACGTTGTAAATATATATTGTGCATTTCGGTCTTGCATTCTCATGGTAATTAGTTATTTGTCAGAGAGCAGTAGCCTATACAGTATACGACGGAGAGATCAAGTTGATTCTGAGCAGACAAGTCAAAGTTTCAAAGATCCCATTGTGGAAGTTATAACACCTGATGATGTGTACAATAAATATGGTGCAGATAGTTCAAGGAACCCTTTTTCTGGTATCTGGTCTCGAACTCTCAGAGTAAAAATAACGGGCAGAGATGGATTTGAGAGACTTGATGTTAGGATTCCTGTAAGTGATCATACCTTCCTGATGCACTAAAAAAAGAATAATGATTTATTCATATTAGTTGTTCAGAAGACTCGGAATTAGTTAAGGATGGGGCGTACTGGTTTCCAGTTTTGATATGAATGATTTTACCATAAGTTGATGTGCATCTGTCTCTATAATTCCAATTACACGATTTCCTTTTTATATTCTATCACAATTTCTAACATACGTAAAAATCCACGTGTATTTCTATTTATTCTAACTTTTTATGCTTGTTCCTTATGTTATCTCACCATTCTCCGCCATCATTGAAACCTCATGAACTATCATCTATTTTCCATTCAAGTTAATATCTGAATTTATCTATTTGGAATCGTAATAGTGATGTAAATAGTATAATTGGATGTCCGAATTTCCCAAATTAATCATCTTTCTTCCACCACTTTATGCTTGCCCTTCTCCTTCCCCACTATTTGGAAGAAGAGAAAGAGAAATGGAATATAGTACACAACATTAGTTTTATAAATGCCTATCTGCAACTATTTTGTTCTGTACTGCATCATGCCAAGGCTTTATCTCCCTATGTTGTGGTTATGCATAGTTTCTGGGTAACTCCTCTGTGTCATTCAGTTCTTCATCTTTAAATGATGTGCATGTTCAATTCAATGTTGCTCCAATTAAGATTTCCTGTTCCCTTTTCTCATGATACACATAATTTGCTATATGCAGGCTGGATTTCTGGATGGAATCACAAACATAGTTCCTGGTACTACTACTATTTAGAAATTATTAATTAGTATATAAATAGACGTCTTTTCCAAATTTGCAACTCAGTGCTTCTTTTCACAATTTCTGTTGATTGAATTTTCATAACTTTTTACAGCTTTGGGTGGCGTAAACATCAAAGAACTGTTGGACGATGCGGCTGAGGAAGTTGGGGGAAAACTCTTGATAGATTTTAAAGACAGGATGGGGGACAGGATTCAAGTATTTTTGGAGTGATTCCACATTTCTTTTCTCAAGTTCAACGGTAATTTGTTCTCCACCATTCTTGTTTTATTAGAGATAAAAAAAGAAAGAAATTAAAGCGAGATAAAAATGTATTACGTGAATAAGAGATTCTCCTTATGAAGAAATCAAACTAGAGATTCAAAAAAATCAGTTAAGAAAAGATATCCAATCCTTAAACACAGATATCTGTTAAGGGAAACCCTGAAATTGTGAGATTACAGCGAATAGAACAAAGTGCTATATCTCGCAGAAGCTGCTAATTCAGAGAGCTTTCTTTAAAGACACGACGACAATCACACTAGGCAGCACATCGCCACAAAATTTTTGCTTTTTTTTAATGTTATTCTTGGCTCCCCCACTATTATTCATCATGATCCAGATTTTATAAATGTTTGTTCTTTTTTTTTTCTGGTGATGGTGGTGGTTGCTGGGTGTGGGTCTGGCAGCTCCTTGGATGTCTATCCAACAACTTCCCTTTCCATAATTTGTTACATTCACCTAAAAAGGGTCCTCCGATATTTTACATTAATATAATGCTTGTAAAAGCATAATCCAACAAGAAGACTATGTCTATCTATGCTTCATGGCATTTTCAAAATTTTAAATTCTTTCCGCTCTTTCAGCATGTTACCTTACCGAGTTAAAATTTATTTGTTCCCTAAAGAAATAGAAGACTTAATGTTCCCTAAATCTATGTGTGCATTTGCTTCTTTTTTTGTAACAGAATTCAACAATTGGAAAGGCTCTGGATTGTCTTGTCTTTCATTTTGTTTATGTAATTCCGGATTTATGAATTGTACTATATTTGAGTACAAAATTAGAATTGGTTGACTTGTTTAGTTGCAATTCTGAACATAATACCGTAATTTAAAGTAGGGGAGTCTGAGGGCAGTAATGATGAGATGAAGCAAATCCCTGCAATATTGAACATTTGGATGACAAAGTCTTGTTTGTTATATTCGTTGATAATGATCTTCCAGGACATTGATGGTTTATACTGATGAAGGTGGTAATCGGAAGGCAAGGCACGAATGAGCTTGGTCGTTGATGGGGGCACAAACATGGTCCTTTCTGCTCGTGTCATCGGGACTGAACCAATAGTTTCAAATATCACATGAAAAAAGTAAAGTTTTGTTACCACTATAGTCGGTTATGCAAACTATTTGAATATAATAAGACTGGTGCAATTTTACCGTTAATATATTAACCCAATTTTCCTTGTTCTGGTAAGGAGAAAAATGTTCATGTCCTATCAGTTCTGAGGTTTAGTTACTTTACATCGATTATTTTGAGTTGAACTGAATTATTTTTTAGCAACTTCGACTAGTATTTGGATAATTGTGAAACTGATTCTGGACGCTGAATAATTTTGAAAAAGGTGATTAAAGTTCGTATAATTTGTAAAACGAAATATCGGACGCAAGATTTTGTTGACAAGATGAAAAGTATGGCATCGGATATCAGAAGCAATTAAAGAACGGTGCCAAAAACATGGTGTCAGCACTATTCGCCTAAAGTAATAAGAATCAGATAACTTTAAACGAAAGTGGGAAAGCATACAACTCCAATAGCATTTTTACGTGACTTTTTTATGCTTTCTTTTGGTAATGCCCCGTGTCTTTTAGTAACTGTAGAGAAAATAAATAATTTGTAAGCCAGAACAACACTCACTATCAGTTGCATGATCATTTTGGGCAAGAAATTAAAAAACTTATAAGAAAAAAAGCCTTTGAATTCCAATTCTTTAATTTGACACATGAAAAAAATATATCGATATCAAACCACCTGTTGGTGTTCAAAAAATGTGGAACAAGCAAAGAAAGTAATAACCCAAGTAAGGTTATTGTATCCAGTCACTGGTACACAACAGTGATGCTGAAAGCACCTACAGAAGGGTGACCCGAAAAAGAATGGTAACAGCATATTTATAACAAGAATACACATAACTGGGTCACTTTACAGAAAATTGCAGCATTAACTGCTATAAATCCAAATGTCACGATGTAGTCTACTAGTAAGTAGCAGCACTTCTTTTTCTCAACTTGCAGCAAAACAATCAGAGTAATACTTGCACTTACTATCTCATCTATAGCCGCCATATGGCTGTTGACCATAGCCACCATATGGCTGCTGACCATTGCCACCATACGGCTGCTGACCATTGCCACCATATGGCTGTTGACCATTACCACCATATGGCTGTTGACCATAACCACCTGGACCCATCATGGAGTTATTATAATTAGGAGGCATTCCAGTTGGGGGTTGCATTTGGTACCCTTGTCCCATACCCATACCCATCCCCCCTCCCATTCCCATACCCATTGATGGATTCATGCCTCCATAGCCTCCTCCCATACCCATACCAACACCAGGAGGGCCATTACCCATGCCCATGCCCATACCCATGCCAGAGCCCATCATTTGGTTTGAAGGCCTGAGAGCACCAGCACCAGCACGGCCCATACCTGAACCTGATCCCATAGCTTTACCCATAGTTATAGTTGATGTTACAGCTGCCGTAGTGGGCTTCTCCATTCTCTTCTCCTTTCTGTTAATGGCTTCAAAGTCGACCCCAATATCTGCTAACGGGTTTGTTTTAGCTGCATGATAAGAAAAACATTTTAGTTAACAATGTCCCACATAAGATCAACATTCTAACAAGTATGATGTGGAAACTGAAATGTTAACAGATGGGTTTGGGGAGGAAGGTCTAAGCACTTACGTCCAGATATATTCAAATTAACCAATCCCCTGCTTAGTGTATCAGCCCACACTGTTGATTTTGTCTCAAACTTGGCATTGGATGGTTGAGAAACTAATGCAGTTGATTGCGAAGCATGCGGAACAAGTGATTGATTGGTAATTGGTGAACTAAAGGGTCCTGCATTCCCTTGTTGTCCAATAAAATGATTGTTAAACTGTGATGCCTGATGAGTTGGAGAGTGGGAAAAGTTGGTGCGTGGTGACAACTGTCCTGTTGTAGTATGGGGAGTCATATGTGAAGGAAAAGCTGCTGTAGATCCCGGTGGCAGGAAGTTCCCACTGTTCATATGCCCATTATATCCATTTTGGGAATGAGGAGATCCATCTTGGGAGTGCAATCCACCGTACATACCACCTGATTGTGCAGGTTGTCCACCTTGAGAAGCAAAAGGTGGCTGAATATGTTGACCAGCGTGAGATGAAAAGGGTTGTTGCGCATATTGACTGGAGGGAGATGAAAAGGATGATTGTACTTGTCCTGGTTGGCTATTAGGAGCAGAAAAGGGTTGTTGCGCATATTGACTGGAGGGAGATGAAAAGGATGATTGTACTTGTCCTGGTTGGCTATTAGGAGCAGAAAAGGGTTGTTGAGAAAATTGATCTGTAGGAACTGGAAAGGTTTGTGCAGGTTGACTGGTAGCAGCTGAGAAACCTTTCTGGTTAAATTGGCCAGTTGGCTCAGAAAATGGTTGTGATGCCATTTGACCGGATGAAGCTGGAAGGGAAGGTGAAGAAGGATGGCCGAAACCAGGTGCTGAAATGTTCTGTTGAGAACTCATCTCAGGTAACGGTGCAGGAGGAAGAATGTCTGCAAGAATATCGGTTTCTGGCTGTGCAGATGACAAATCTTGAGACAAAAAGTGAGAGTTTGCAGAAAAAGGTTGACTGTCAGAGGCAGGTGCAGAATATGGTACAACAGAAAATGAATCCCCAAACCCAAAGTTAGAGTTTGTTTCTGCATTAAGACCATTTGATTGGGATGGTTCAATATTCTGATATGTCAGGGGTTGAGATGGAGCAGTTTCAGTGGAAGTAAAAGCTTTGAATGGCCCGTCACCAAATGGATCTTCAAAAGACTGTAAGAAGTCAAACCAACAAATATATTATTTCAACAAAAAATAACGAACAGAGGGGGGACTGATTTAAACTACAAAGATTATTCAAAGCTATGTACAAGATAAATATGCCATGCATGCTAAATCAAAAAGGAAAAGATGACATAAAGTAGACAAGTTCACAACTATAAGAATTCCAAGTCCGGTACAAATCCATTATTTTTAGTACACGCCTGATTGCTTTTACTAAAAAAGTTGAAGAAATGGAACAAAGCCATGCCTGATCGAAATTATTTGACCCAGATGATGGTGCTGCAAAGGAAGCTGTTGATCCCACATTTGCATCAGGGGCTGCAGTTGCTGATTCAGATGGTACAATAGACAAAGCATTTGAAGAGAACGAGTCTGAGAGGGAACCAAGCAAGTCCATTTCAACATTATTAGTGGTGGCAGGGGCAGCTGGGCCGGCTGGAGCAGCTGAGAATGCTGAGAAGAAATGTAAAGATATCATGAGTACAAGACCTAGTAAATGGTATTTTTCAAAGACCATTAATTAGGCTTGTTTAAACATACTTTTAAAGAAATGATAACTTTTTTGGAAGCTCTCTCGAGAAGCAGGCAAGAAAAATAATTATTTCTCCAAAATAAGCAAACACAAACAAGCACACTTATATTAACATTGAACTCCCAAATATTGCCAATGAAAATTCATCAAATGTCAATTACAGTCGAGCCACTGGTTTCACAAGTATATCAGACCAAAGTCTGACCGGAGTTTTTACATCTTGACCACAAATCATGACATACAGCTGTCTCATACCACTCAAAATATGTATAAATGAAAAGATTTTTAATTATGAGCCACATCAGTGAATGGCCAACTTTTTCCCACTAAAGGATGCCAGAAAATTGTTCTCATTAATTGGTCTTAGAATTCGGTTTCAAAATTTTATGCCTGGAACAGTGTGTATGTACCAATCCAAAGTCTGTACAATACTAAGTTGTCAAAGGATAAAAATCTAAAAACACAGACAAATCATCAATAAAAAGGTAGCCAGCACCTATTTCACAGTCCTGGTTACCAGAAGAACACGTGGGCAGCTGGAAATTCTGTGAAAATTTTCACATTGCCAAACAATTTTCTGCGTTTAGGACAAAAATTATATTTTTTAGGACTTGGATTGGGAGTATAACATATATACTCAGAAATGTCTAAGGGATGATCCAAAGAAAACAATATGAGTAATGCAGATGCATATGCAACTCAAATTATAGATGAGATGTGTATTCCAAACTTTCAACCCAAACATTTAACATACAAGCCTGCCCCTTCACCTATGAAACTAATAGGATCTATTGAATAATAATTTGACAAGAACAAATTCAACTAAAACATGTATGAACTTTTCAAAACAAGAAACAAGCGTCGTTACAGGAATACTGATTATAGAAGACCGACCAACATAATACTGTAATAAACACCTGATGTAGGACCACGTGGATCAAAAAAATCATCAGTTGCTTCAGGTTCCTGGGCTCCAGATGCAGCAGTAGTTGCTTCAGTTGTGCTATTGTTTACAGGAGAGGATCCTGTAGGAGCAGATGTTTGAATAGGATTATCATTTACATGAGGAGGGGAATCTCTTGGAACAGATGCTGCTGAAGTTTCCACATCTCTGAAATCAAAATAATATAAGTAACAGATTCTGTTGGGAATAAGTGTTGTCTGTAGTGTAACAGTTCTTACCTTTCACTGTGTACAGGGCTGCGAGATTCACCAACAGCTTCCTCATAGCTAGGAGGAGCAGCACCCATATTTTGTTCAGAAATTTTCCGCTCAAGCCTGCCATATTTTTGTATTGTACATTATAAACATTAAAAATGCCTTGCAGCAATATGCATACATGACAGAAAAGGTATATTTTAAAGACAATTTACCTTGCTTCCAGAGATTGGTCTTCAGGTTTAGCGTTGCTTCCACTGAGAGATCATTGCATAAAAAGATGAAGTTAGAATCAAAATGATTGACATTAAAAAGCAATAACATCACATCAATCCTCATGTTCTCATAATAAATGGGAAGAAAATGAGAAGAAAAGAACTTGCACCTTCAAGCAGACTGCTACCGAAAGATATCAAGACCAAGTAAAAGTTCAGTTCACAACTCTATCTTTCTAGCATCTTGAGTACAAGAAGGATAGAACTAAAGCCATATTCATTTTCTGATAATTAAATGGCTGACAAGCAACACAAGACCCCACTCTAATTTGGTACAAAGTAAACCTTTTCTATAGATTATCATGCATAGATAAGACTTTGTTCCACTAATTATGTTAACAGGTTAAAAACCACATGCCCTTTTTTACCACTAGGTCTATAGTACTCCTTCTATACAGCTCTTATTTTGTAAGTTACTCTATACAGTAAAGACCAAAACCATATAGGTGGTGAATAGTCTGGGTTCTCCACACCACCTGTTAAATTTTCAAACTGAAAAGCTTGATATTGTATCCTGTTTTCCCAAAATGAAAGCTACAAAGTCACTAATGAAGAAAAATGAATACAATATAATTCTGCCAGAACTCAACAAAAAAAAAAATCTCCTGAACTAAATGCTAAAGCTTAGAACAAGGTTCAAAGCATAGGTACATACCGAGATGAGTTTTGTCCTTCGTCATCATAACGATCTCTATCCGAGCTCCTGCTTCTTGATTCGTATTGGTTGTCAACACTTTGACTTCTTCCCCTGTAGTCATCATCTCTATAACTATCCCTGCCATAACGATCCTCATAATCTCTGCCATAACGATCTCCATCACGACTATTTCGATCATCATCTTTATAGCCCCATTCTCTTTCTTTTCCATAACCATAGCCATTTCGATCTTCCTCCCTGCTTCCATAACGATCATCATCATATCTGTCACCATAGGCTCCACTGCTTGAATGTGAACCCGGTCTGTACATTCCACCAGCTGCATGGTTGCGAAACCTGGTGAATCATATAAAACAGTTAATATCTCCAGGAAATTGCGATACTCAGACACACATACGTTCACAAAAATTTCACATACCCAACTGTGTATTTTAGCGAAACCTGATGAATCATATAAAACAGTTAATATCTCCTAGAAACTGTGATACTCACAGACACACATACGTTCACACAAATTTCACATACCCACCTGTGTATTTTAGATCTATAATCAGGAAATCCAGAGGACATACGGAGTATCATATTCTACAACTCAGAGAAGTCAAGAAACAAAATATCTACTAATGCAATGCCTTGTGCAAGGGGGTATATATAAAATTTACATTTCAACTGCAAAATATCAATGGAATTAACGAGAGGAGACTTACTTGTCCCTGTTAGCAGCAGCCTTCTGCCTCACTTCTACAATTCTTTCTTTATCATTCACAAGGACAACAAGACTTTGAGATTTCTTCCTGACATTGTTTCCTTGATCCCTTCCGCTGGAGTCAACGTATTGAAACTCGGACAATGTCTGTTCATACGATGAAATGTTATCAGGTCACATTATAAATTTTAGATCACCTTACAAAACTTGGGACCTGCTTGGCAATAAGTATATAAATTTTAAGTAGAATTGACAAAATGGGAATTACTGATATTTGATAAGCATGTTCTCTGATCTCATCTATGACTCGCTCTGACCCATGAGCCACCAAGTACTCTAGTACTGTCAAAGCCTGGAGTTGAACAAAGAGTGGTTAATACAGAAACACATAATTTAAGGTGGTGAGATCAACAGTAAATGCAGTACATAAAAAACATTATTGTTAATGTGCAACAACAACCCATCATTATTGCAGAGGATGGAAAGAAGTATCAAAACAGATTTCACAAACTGGTGGATACATTGTAGTGTTGATGGTGGTAAAAAGAAAAGCAAGATCAGCAGCACCTGCTAGCAATTGCATCTAAAACTTAAAATAATTTATCAAAACCTTGTAGACATGCCGCCAATTCTTCCCAGTGTCATTAATTCGCTTCCAGATTACTGACATGATCATCTGGTATTCATGACTGCAAGGGGTGTTTAAGAATGAGATTCAATGTACTCAAATACATAATATGTCAAACATGCAATTAAGAGTCCAAGCTTACGGGTTTCTGGTTGCCTGAGCAATATCTGCAAGAAGTGATCCATGAGGACCCCATGGTTCGTTGCTGGTAGCATCAAGAACCTAGAAGAGGATAGAGAATATAATGAATGATGAATCTGCTTCAGGTTTTGCAAAATGGGATCATATATCATAATGCATAAATATAAGGATATTAAACATCTATTTCATTTGTAAGAATACCACAAAAACATGTCATTATCGTTGCAGCCATAATTCCATGACGAACTTCAAAAAAGAATTACCTTCTGCTCAATTCCAGGAACTTTCAGCACTTTCTTATTTACTTCTCTTTTACTGCAACAATACAATGAAGAGCATGACATTTATATACAATACATCGAATCATACATATATCAACGAATAATAAACAGATATACTTACAGGTCCCTGACAGTTTGACCAATAGCCTTCTTCATTGTAGCTGGTATTCAGCACAGGCTACAAACCAGCACCGAGGGCCCCAACTGCAACGTACAAACAATGCTCACGTAAAAAATAAATTCACTCAACGGGTCAACAAAATGATTCAAGAAAAAGGTTACTTCAATTACAGAACGACATTTCCAAGCATTATTACCCGTTTCTTGCAGCTCAACAGAGCAATTCACAACACAATTTTCTTAAAAAATGGCTGTTAGCCAGAGACCAGGTAGGGACGCAACAGCAATAAGCAAAATTCATTGTCGGTACGCTTTACAATGCGAGAAAAAGAAAAGAAAATCCAGAGACGCAACCTCAAAATTCACATACAGCTATAGAAGATCGAGCATAAAACTAAACGAATCCAGAAACAAGTCGAAGAAACATTTTCCGAGAAGAATAAAAAATCTGAAAAGCTAATAAGACGATCACCCTCCCGTTCCACATCTGAAATCTGGCCCCGTGATCTATCATAGACAAGTGCACCGCAACACATTGAATGAAATCCTTAAATGAAATCAGCGAAAAACAAAGGAGAAGATCCAAACACCATTGAAGGAACAACAACATCAACAACAACAAGATAAAGCAACACATGAATAGCATGTAGAAAAGCAAAACGAAAGAGGAAATCTAAGAATTGGAATGAAGAAAGAAAGAAAGAAGGAATGAAGGAAATCCAGATCTGAGAGAGACGGAACCTGATCCACAGAGAGAAGCAAGATCGTCGGCAGAAAGGGGGAAACGAAAGGGCAACAACGTTAGAGAGAGGTTGCGAAATGCAAGAACTCTCTGAGTTGTTATGTCCCAAACTCACAATAATAATAATATTACGTTGCGACAGAGAAACACACACACACAAAACAAACGCACACTCTCTCTCTTTCTCTCTCTCTCTCTCTACAATTTCGGAGTTCTCAAACGGAAGCATATAGGACGAGCAAGACAGCGCAACTTACACGCGGGGAACAATTAAGAACATTTACCTTTTTCTCTCTCTTTTTTTATTTTTTTATTTTTGCAAATTAATAATGAATCTAATAAGTTAATTATTTTACGTATTTTTATTTGGCATTAAAAAAATTTAGTATTGGCATCTACTTTTGAAAAAAGCAATGGCAATAATGAGGGTTGATGGGTGGATGGTGAATGGCTTCAACTTCCTCTCTGTTGACACCAATGTGCCAACTTATTCTTACCTCTTTTTCTTCCTTTTTTTTTATTATTTTCCTATGCTTTTCTCGTATTAATTACTTTTGGTTCACACCATAGCCAAAAACAAACTCTGTTTTTACTTTTGGTTCTCACATTTTGAAGCATAATAATACCATTGCTCTCTCTTCGACTATTCTTTTGACTTCTTCTGTGAACATCTCACCACCCACCATATAACCTTCGTACGTTTTTTCCTCCTTTATCTTCATGTAACATTCCTTATTTCTCCATCTCTTATTTTTTTAGTTGTAAGGTCAAAACCGAACGAGTTTTATAAGTTTCGGTATTCAATTTTGACCGACCGATAAAATTACATCGAAATTAAAAGAAGAATAACAAGATTAAATCGTTTGGAAAATTAGATAATATATTTTTAATTATTATTTATACGTCAATCCTGGTTCAAAAGTGAGTTCATTATAAACATATAAGTATGCATAACTTTCATGAAAAAGATACATCATTATTATGCATTTATTGTACTGAGCATTGAATACTTACATCATTTTAAAACATCTCTTGCAAGTGTTATCTCAACCGAGAATCTATAAAGGAATGAGAGTTTGACTGGAGTAGAGGAGCGAAAGTGGAAAAAGGAAGATTAAGTTGAACAAGTTCGAAAAGTGGAAGAAACAACACATTACGACTGATCGAAGTGAAAAAGTGAATTGTTCAATCGATAGAAATTCTATCAGTCCATTTTACACAAAAATATTACGTATACAAACAAAACAAAATAGGTAATCTAATAAAATAAATTTGCACATTATTATAAAACTTTGAATTATTTAGCTTATGAACTATTGTGAAACTCATCTCGTACCATTGCATTGCTTTATCATGGCAAGAATTTATGTTTTCTTATTTATAGGATGAATTACCATTTTTTTTTATTTTTCACGGATATATTTTTAAAAATAGTTTTTTTTAGTTACGCTGAAATGTTAAATGTGAGTTTCTAAACTTAGGTTAGTGAAAGATAACATCTTGGTATTTTAGCAAACCCTTCGAGAAGGCTTATTTCACATTCACTTCTTGAAATAGCTTTACAAAATATACTTTAACAAGATTGCAAATTTAGAAATTTGATAATTTGTTGTTATTTGTGGTGGATTTTTATTGAAATAATTTTATTATGTAAAATGAAAATGATGTTTTATCGATACATTGGTATTGATGTTTTTTTTATTGAAGATATGAAAATAGAGTTGAGAATTTTCTAGTATGCTTACGATATGGTAAAAGATTTGTTTCCATTGAAATGGGAGTCATACACATAGATGGAAGTTGTTCATCAAATGAGAGGTTGTTTTTTAAATGAATAAAAAAATGTGGTTTACTTGTTTTTAATCGAACAAGAAAGTGTTGAAAAATACAAGGAAAGTTGAAATTGTTTATTGAATTTGTTTTGTCATAATCACACAAATAATGGAAATTTGACAAGTGTATGACAGGTATCATGTAATAATTATTATAAATAACTGAATAATTGTCTTAGTATAATCTCTATTATAATTTTATCTGTGATTATGGAGTGAAAAAGTTACCATGGACAAAAACTTTGTAAAAGTGTCAAACATGGAAATGACAAAAGAGAGCATTAACATTGATGTTCTTGCTCACCAAATTTCATGAGTTCCTTAAGAAAAAAATTATTTTATCCTTTGTAATTCTCTTTGCTTTGTTCATTGTTTTTTCTTGTTCATTTAATTTCTTTACTTTTCAATCTTGTTTTGTGATTATGTCCTAAAAGTTTTATCTTTTTTTCTGGTTGATTTCTATTTATTATTTTATTATCTTTTATTTTATTTAAGTTTTATACAAAAATAGCTTTAGAATTTAGTTCATGTTTTTTCTTCATAAATCTAGATTATAATCTTTCTTATCTTTTGATTCTAGTCATTATGAATTTTATGCTTTTCTGTTTTTTAAAGATAACAAATGGTAATATAAACATATTTTCATCGTAATCAAGTAATGTTATAAACTTGGTTTTCTTTTATGTTTAAAACTATTTTAGTACATTTAAATAGAAAACAAATGTCATCAGTTTAGACAAAAACAATTCAATAGACAATTTTATTTCTTTTTAGTTAGAGAAAAAATTATTTCTTTTTAATTTATTAAGCATTGTTTTATTTGGAATTAATTATAAAAAATATTTCTAACAATGTCATTCCAACTTTCAATATATTAAATTATTTATAATAAATTAAAATATGAAAATCGATAATTACATAAAAATGAATATAGTGATGGAATTTAAAACTACATTATTATTTGGAAAATATTTAGCAGTTAATTTTGTCAATTTTTTTAACAAAAAAAACTAACTTGTAACTTTTGAACTCTAATTGACCTTTCACTAATATATTTTAAATACTTTGAATTGGACAATGTTAAGGTTCATAATTAATTATAGCCACGGCATAATTAATTATAGGTTTAGTTTAACTAGGTTTAAATAACATATTTATGTAGATTAATTTTGTATTTGCATTTAGTTATATATATATATATATATATATATATATATATATGCGAATTTATATTTTTTTCTTTCTAATAATTTTCAAGTGATTTTGAAACTTCACCTAAAATTTACTTAAATACAGTGGACTGTTTTATTAGCTAACAATTTTTTTTTTATCTATGAATAGTTGCCATTTTTCATTTGCCAAATTTTGTATATTATAATTTAACTTTTTTAAAAACTGGAATGTATAATAAAAGTGTACATGATTTCCCATTACTTATTTAATCAAATTAAAATTCATTTTTCAATTTTATAAAACAATTACTTTATAATTAATTATATTCTAATTTTAATTTATACATATTTTTATTAACTTTTGATTAGGAATTTAATTAATTAATTACACAACCTAATTAATTTTGTATTTATTTAATCACATCAATTAAGTAAACTATAAATCTTTTGTTTTTCTCTTTTTACTTTTTGATATTTACTCCAGCAAACAAAGCATTAAAGAGTTAAATATTTAATACACTCTTTTATTCATATGTATCTTCCTTCAACTTAAAAGTGTTTGGTATTAATGTTAGAAGAGATTTACATGGAAGCTAGAGAGTGTGTTGGCATTTTTCTTAATATAACTATTTTTTACATTACACGTGTAAAATAAATATGTTTAAATATATCAATTTTATTACAGATTTGAAATAAATTATTTAAATGATAAGATGATTTATTTTAAATTGTTTTTATTTTGGTAATACTATTTAAATTAATTTAGAGATAAAAATAAAAGAGGTTAAATAAAAATGGATAAATGATTAGAAAAAAACTGTGAGAATCAAACTAGGACTTTAAATTTTAAAAAGATTTCTATTTGCACTGTTTTTTACTCTTTACACCTCCATTTTTATATAATATCTAAACTACCCTTTTCTAGCTCACCCTCTCGTCCCTGTCACTTCATTCTTCTTCTCCAACATCATTTTCTTGTTTCTTTCTTGGTCTGTATATGCTAAGTCAATATTTGGTCACAATAACTAATTATTTGAGATTGTTTTGGAACTCATTTATGTCTAACTTATATAAATAAATGCCCACAAACTTATTAAATAAAAATTAATTTTTAAAAATTAAATAATCAGTTATTATTTGATTAAATTAAAGATAATTTTATAAATTTAAAAAATATTTGTATATAAAATAATTTATATTATTAATAAAAATTTATAAAATAGTTTTTAAATTTGTATCTAACCTTAATTATCAAGATTTTAGCTACTTACTACTTTATATTTTAAATTAGTCTTTTAAAAACTAATCTAGAATATAAATATATATTAGTAACTAAAATCTATAGTTAATTTAAATATCAATTTAGAAATTATTTTATAAATTTTTATTAATAATAGAAATCACTTTAAAAATAAATAATTTGTTTAATCTTTAAATTAATTAGTATCTAATTTAGTTAATACAGTGATTAATTATTATTTTTCTAAATTTAATTGTTATTTATTGATTTTGTTATTCTATTTATTGATTTTGTTATAGTGGGATGTAGGTTTAGGGGATTTGTATTTATTTATTAATTATGATCCATTTTGCGCCAAATATTTGACAATTTCACTGCAAAGAACAGAAGAAGATGATATATAATGAAAAGAATTTGACAATACTTTGAATGCAATCATTACACGATCAAATATATATGTAATCTACAAAGAAAGAAATGAAGAGATCTCTAAGAGCAGCCTCCACTGGCATCAAGATTTGAAATCTTGGTTCCTCGTTTTCATTTGTCGCTCCCTCGAACTTATTAAGATCAAGATGTGCAAGATCACCACCAAATAAATAGAAGCAGCCTCATCCGAATCGTGAAGATTGTAGCTCAGAGACGATACATTCAGACTCTTATTATTCAAAGAACTTTTACAACAAATTAGATGCTTAACCCTGCTCCAAATGGAACTTGACTTTATTCCACAATGAATACTAGAACCTGAAAACAAAAGTACAAGTTTCTATTATTTTTAAGCATGAAAGAGCTTGAAGTGTCAGAGAGATACTTTTCAATTTTTGGATTAGTAACTTACATGACTTGTCGTCGTTTCTGCTTAACTCGAAGCTTAGTTGTAGGTGGGTGGTGGAGGGGAAGCATAGGTGTATGCCGGTGGTGGAGGAGACTTGGTTGGTGGTGGGGGACTCACGTAGTAATAAGGAGGTGGGGGAGACGGTGATGGTGGTGGAGGAGATTTGTAGTAGTAGGGAGTAGGAGGATCGGGAGATGGTGGAGGAGGGCTCTTGTAGTAGTAAGGAGGTGGTGGAGAAGGTGATGGAGGAGGAGGTGACTTGTAGTAGTAGGGTGGTGGTGGTGATGGAGATGGTGGTGGTGGTGACTTGTAATAGTAAGGAGGTGGCGGTGAAGGATCCGGTGGAGGAGGTGACTTGTAGTAGTAGGGAGGTGGTGGTGATGGGGATGGTGGTGGAGGTGACTTGTAGTAGTAGGGAGGTGGTGGTGATGGGGATGGTGGAGGAGGGGACTTGTAGTAGTAGGGTGGTGGTGGTGATGGATCTGGTGGAGGAGGTGACTTGTAGTAGTAGGGAGGTGGTGGTGATGGAGATGGTGGTGGAGGAGACTTGTAGTAGTAGGGTGGTGGTGGTGAGGGGGATGGTGGAGGAGGAGACTTGTAGTAGTAGGGAGGTGGTGGTGAAGGATCTGGTGGTGGAGGAGACTTGTAGTAGTAGGGTGGTGGTGGTGATGGAGATGGTGGTGGGGGAGACTTGTAGTAGTAGGGAGGTGGTGGTGAGGGGGATGGTGGAGGAGGAGACTTGTAGTAGTAGGGAGGAGGTGGTGATGGATCTGGTGGAGGAGGTGATTTGTAGTAATAGGGTGGTGGTGGTGAAGGGGAAGGTGGTGGTGGGGACTTGTAGTAGTAGGGAGGTGGTGGTGAGGGAGATGGTGGTGGAGGTGATTTGTAGTAGTATGGTGGTGGTGGAGAAGGTGATGGAGGAGGAGGTGACTTGTAGTAGTAGGGAGGTGGTGGTGATGGATCTGGTGGTGGAGGTGATTTGTAGTAGTAAGGTGGTGGTGGTGATGGAGATGGTGGTGGAGGAGACTTGTAGTAGTAAGGAGGATAATAAGGATCCTTGTGTGGAGGAGGTGGAGATTTGTAGTAGTATGGAGAAGGAGATGGTGATGGTGGAGGGGGGCTCTTGTAGTAGTAAGGAGGGGACTTATAGTAGTATGGTGGTGGGGGAGAGTTGTAGTAGTATGGTTTGTGATAAGGAGTGGGTGAATGCTTGTGCTTTTCACAATCATAAGGCTTTTTAGGAGCATAAGCAAAAGGCTTAGCCTTCAGAACAACCTCGTACTTATCCTTGGACTTCAGTGCCAACTTGGTTCCCTCGTTAAGCTTGGTGGGTATGCTGCAACGTGAGCCCTTTGGAGGAGCATGGAGTTGAGCCTTGCAGACTGTGCCTCCATATTTAACATAGTCCAATCCTTCAACAGTGATGCTGTATTTGCCATTGCTCTTAGTTTTACCGTAAGCCTTTATGGTCTTGCTTCCAACTTCACAGGTCACTTCGACAGTGGCACCTAAGGTACAAAATGCGTGAATTTCACATGTTAAAACACAAATCAATCGAACACATAACACTAGGTAACATTTTTTTTGTTAATTTTAAGGAACTTTTTTGTTTTGTGAACACGAGACAATGTTCTGCAGACACATGATGACGCACAACGATATCGATGGAGTTGTAGGAATAGAAAAATTAGGTTGACCAAGAAAATGTTAAGAAAACAAAAATGCAGTTAAATATTATCAAACAATGACACGTTTGAACGGAAAATAATGATAAATATTGTTGCTGTCGAAGCATCAGCATCAGAAGGAAATAATAATAATAATGAAATATAAAAGTAAAGTTTGCACCTTCGAGGTGTTTCTTGTTGTGAGATTTCTGGGGGTATTTCCAGTCGTAGCATCTGTAACAGTAGACTTTACCGACAACCTTAACGATCAATGAGTGGTGATAGTGGTGAGGGTGAGGATAAGCGACCGGAGGAGGTGGAGATTTGTAGTAGTATGGTGGAGACTTGTAGTAGTATGGTGGAGGAGGTGAGGGAGAAGGAGGAGGAGGAGATTTGTAGTAGTAGGGTGGTGGTGGGGACTTGTAGTAGTAAGGATCATGGGGTGGTGACTTTTCAGGTGGGGGAGGAGACTTGTAGTAGGATGGGGGTGGTGGTGATGGTGAAGGTGGTGGTGGGGACTTGTAGTAGTAAGGATCATAGGGAGGTGACTTTTTAGGTGGGGGAGGAGACTTGTAGTAGTAAGGTGGTGGAGGTGAGGGAGAGGGTGGTGGGGGAGATTTATAGTAGTAGGGTGGTGGTGGTGATGGAGATGGTGGTGGTGGGGACTTGTAATAGTAAGGAGGTGGAGGTGAAGGATCAGGTGGTGGAGGAGACTTGTAGTAGTAAGGTGGTGGTGGTGATGGGGATGGTGGTGGAGGTGACTTGTAATAGTATGGTGGTGGTGGTGAGGGGGATGGTGGAGGAGGTGACTTGTAGTAGTAGGGAGGTGGTGGTGATGGATCCGGTGGAGGAGGTGACTTGTAGTAGTAGGGTGGTGGTGGTGATGGAGATGGCGGTGGAGGAGACTTGTAGTAGTAGGGTGGTGGTGGTGATGGAGAAGGTGGTGGAGGAGACTTGTAGTAGTAAGGAGGTGGTGGTGATGGATCAGGTGGAGGAGGTGACTTGTAGTAGTAGGGTGGTGGTGGTGAAGGAGATGGTGGTGGAGGAGACTTGTAGTAGTAGGGTGGTGGTGGTGATGGGGATGGTGGAGGAGGAGACTTGTAGTAGTAAGGAGGTGGTGGTGATGGTGATGGTGGAGGAGGAGACTTGTAGTAGTAGGGAGGAGGTGGTGATGGATCAGGTGGAGGTGGTGATTTGTAGTAATAGGGTGGTGGTGGTGATGGGGAAGGTGGTGGAGGAGATTTGTAGTAGTATGGTGGTGGAGGTGAGGGAGAGGGTGGTGGAGGTGATGAGTAAGAGTAAGCATCAGCAGCCACAGATGCTACATTGAGGGAAACAAGAACAATGGCCAATGCAAGGGCCATTTGAGGCCTAAAACGACCCTTACTAGGGCCGTAGCTAAGGGCAGTCATGAGTAGAAGGGGTACCCTCCAACCAATGCTAAGGGTGAGATATGATCCTTGATGATTCAGTGATGATTAAGAAAGCACCATGAAATGCATATTTATAATGGAATGTCTCATACCAATTCATTTCTTATAATAATTTCAATGCTTCAATGAACCTTCCCCAGCTGGCCTTGTGACTTTTTAACTGCAATATCTTAATCCAAATTTCTTCTTCTTCTCCATATGCCACCATTCCAACTAACTCATTTTTAAAAAATTTGAAACTCCAACAACTCATTATTAAATCACCCTCTTCATCTACTCTCTACAAAATAAGCAAAAGGGTCCAAAATAATGCTTCTCTATTATCATCAAGTTGCCTCTCTTGACTCAGAAAATTCAAAATGCCTTTTTCATTCTCTTTTCTTCTTGTTTTCTATGGCTTTTGTTGAGAGGGAAGGTAATAAAGTGAACAGAAATCAACATTTTTTTCAATCAATTGCTATGAATAATTGTGTAATGTTTCGTTGTTTCGCCACATGGAAGCTTTATTAAGGTGTTCAAAATATTTTAACACAATGTATATGTACACTTGATAATTGAGTGTCGGCTTTGTAGAAAAAGGGACGCAACGTTTTTCAAAAATGAAACGTATATGCACACGAAATGGAAGTTAGAATGTGTATTCATCTAATAAAACAATACACAATGTAATTTTTTATGCAGATATTTTAATGCATGTGATACGCTTATGAAATTATTATAGTTGAAGTTGCACTTGCACGGATTATTATTAAGAAATATTATTTGACTAAAACCGAAAACTAATTAAGAGTGTGAATATATTTTTACCCTGTTTTGTTTTGATTATAAAGGGGAAAGAAGGAGAATAATTGTTTTACACATTAATTATCCTGGATCATAAATAAGGGTCACTTTAAGTGAGTTACAATTCAAATTTTGCATATGTCCCCATGTGGGTTTAGCTACTATTGTAGCATGCATGTTGTAATTAAGAACCATGTTAGTGTCTTTCTTTTGTTCTTAATTGCAGTCAATGGCGTGTGATATTACGTCTCTAAATTAATCGAATTTGTGATAATTGTTGGTGGTGGAAAAAAAAATGATTTTATGAATATATTTGTGGAGGTGTTATGTGAGAGAAGAATGTGATAGTAGCAGAGACGTGGATGGGGTGTCTTTCATAAGTCATTTTTTATGCTTATAATATGTTACACATACAAGATCTATTATATGATCAAATTAGAGAAAGTCAAAGAAAGAGTTTAGCTTTTAGGTAAATGTAGAAGCTAACTATGTTAAAGTCATTCAAAGGACCACTCCATTTAACTTCTACTTTTCTGCATAATTTTCAGGTTTTGATAACCCTAAACCCTAAAAGTAAGACATTGTTGACTTTGAAATTTAGTGTTTTGTGATGATTTTATTTTTAAAAAATATATCCGTAAGAGAAAAATATATATAAATTATTATTTATCTCAATTCGAAAAGAAAAAAATATAAATTATTATTGATCTGAAAATCATGAAATAGAAACCAATTTTTAGATACCAAAATAATTAGTTGCAATAGTAATTAAATTAGAGACATTTTAAAAACTAAAAAATAAATTGGTTTCTATATTATTGTTAAATAGTTTTTAAATATATATCTAATTAGCAACCAAGGTTTTAGAGACCAAATTTAGAAACTAAATAATTGGTAGTTAAAAGTTTGGTTGCTAATTAGATACCAATTTAGAAACTATTTAACAATAATAGAAACTAATTTA
>Ga0123342_1000737_pt1 | contig 53307 bp, 38 predicted proteins | sample Turbeawhitnodule_FD_89960 | JGI IMG/M metagenome (GOLD analysis project Ga0123342, IMG submission 89960) | Root nodule microbial communities of legume samples collected from Mexico - Turtle bean Mexico white nodule | ecosystem: Host-associated > Plants > Roots > Nodule | place: Mexico: Nepantla...
ATAACTGGCGACTACACGAGCCCCCCGACTTCCTTCCCTTCTGCCAACCTGGCGTCTCGTCAACACGCCTATACTGTAGCTTGATGCCACGTCATCACTTCCGACTACCAGGGCGGTACAATAATAATTAAATTAGATATTTTTTTATGTATATTTAAAATAACTTTTATTATTAATAAAATTTATAAATTATTTATAAATTAGTTTCTTATTAATTATAAAGATTTTAACTACTAACATTAAAATCTAAATTAATTAATAACTAATTAGATACCAATTTAATAAATAGTTTATAAATTTTATTAATAATAAAAATTACTTTAAATATCAATAAATTTTTATATTTAAAATTGTTTCTGCCAGTTGACTCGATTGCCTTCGTACTTCTAACGACAATCACACGCCCAATTATCTCTGCCTAGGTTCGTGTTTTTCTTCGATCAAACACCCTGTACTTGCAAAGACAAAGGGACATCCTAGAGGCCGTTTGCACTCCGACGCTCAAGTCAATACTGGGGCAAGGAAACAAATATGTGTCTCTCAGCTCTCGTCTCAAGAACTGTGTAAAGACTGCGTAAAACTTGCATCTCTTGTGAGGTTTCTTACTACCCTTTATATAGTCTAGGGTTTCCGCTACCCACATTTAGGGTTTCTGAGGGTATGCCTTGGCGCCGCTATCACCCATTCTTAGGGCAATCTAGCGCGTAAGACTCCCTTACGGGAGTGCAACCTCTGACGGAATGGCCACTTGAGTACCAACTCGTGCACATAATCTCTGGGGCCATCCGTCTTGGGGGTGCCCTAGCTGTTCACATGCCATGCATGCAACCTACCCCTGGAACGCAACCCTAATGGGTCTTAGCGCTTCCAATGGTTCTTTACTTGTTTCGCGCCTGAATGCGCTATTCACACCACACACATGGACCCCTCATGATCTAGACTTTCCCCTACTGATAACTGGTGTGTTGTCTGGGATCCACCTCTCGTGGCCCAACTCTGTTGTTTGAGTCACCGATGTCCAATGTCACATCGCCCTCACTCTGTTGCCGATGACATATCAGTACATCCTCATGATCGACGTCTGACCACTCATCAACACCCTGGCGCGTGCCGCTTGCGAAACACTGGTCCATGTCGCTTGTGGGACCCAACTTACATAGCCCACGCTGCTAGCAGTTAATGACGTCCGAAAACTTATCGGTACAAAAATAATATTTAATTTAATTAATATAATAACTAATTATTTTTTTCTTTAAAATTAATTTTTAATAATTTTTTTAACGAATATCCTTAATACATTTTAATACTTTCAGTAGTACCTAATTCCTCTATATTTATTCATTTTTCTTAATCATTCAATATAAGTATTTGAATCTTTCATCCTCAAATTTTGACAAATTTAAAAGTTTAAGATTTCTCTCATAATTATCTGCTTATAAATGTGACTAAATAGCTTATACCATAAAAAAAAAAGAAAAAAATCTAAATTGTCAAATCTAATTTATAATTATCCAAATTCATATAATTTTTAAGTTCATTTAAATAAATTTATCTCAAATTCAAATCCATATTTCTGAATTCTATGTCCAATCCATTTAATTGAATTTGGATTAAATATAGATTGGATATATTTTTGAATAATCCAAAATGGATTTTGGGTTATATTTTGAGTTAGCCCGAATTCAGGTTGAACCGAGTCAGCCAGGGTCCAGGTCGAGCTAAGTTGGGTCGAGTCCAAGTCCAGTTGAATCAATCCGAACCTAGGTCGAGTTAACCCGATTCAACTCAGGTGGAGCCAAGATGACATGGGACCAAGTCCAGTCGAGTCCTCTCGGGCTCGGGATTAACTGAGTCGACCCAAACCCAAGTCGAGTCGAGTCGGCATGGACCTAGGTATAGCTAAGTCAGTCTGAACCTAAGTCAAGTCGAGCTGAGTCGAGTCGGCCCAGGTGAAGTAGACTCAGTGCGTGTTGAGGTGAAGCCTACTTGGCCCAGGTCCAGGTCAACTCGAGTCAGCCCAGAGTGGACCTGAACCCATATCGAGTTGAGTCTGTCCAGGCCCACGTCGAGTCGAGTTGGCTTGGGGCAATGTTGAATTGAGTTGGCTCGGATCCAGGTCGAGCCGAGTCGGCTCGTGTCCAGGTCAAGCCAAATCGACCCAGGTCTAGATCGAGACGATTCACCCTAGGTTCAGGTCGAGCCGAGTCGCTCGGAACCAGGTTGAGTCGAGCTTAACCAACTTGGCCAGGTTGAGCCATGTGACTTTGGGCTAGATTCGAGCTAAGTCGACCTGAGACAGGTCGAGTCAAGTTGATCGAGGTTGAGTTGAGTTATTTCCACGTCAGGTCAATCTCCCACATGTAATTTAAACTGATTGACAAAATGGATTTAATCTATTTTAAAAAAAAGTTAAAAAATTCAAATTAATTTGATTTAATTAAAATGGATTTAGATTTTAGATTCAATATATTTTATTGAATCTACTGGATTTTAAAAATCCTATAAAAAAAATATAATTCCCATTTAATTTAATAATGTTACCATTTTAATATTTGTTTGAATATTGTGTTTATAAAAACCATCAAGATCAAACATATAAATTATTATCAATTAAACAACCATTATTAACAACATTAAAGTTATAAAAACATTAACTTTACTATTTCAAAATAAACAAAATTATCTGATTTTTATCAAACAAAGAAATAAATCAAATTTCTTTGCAAGACAAAACCATGTCAAAACCAGTCTTCTTAGAACTTTTAGAGAGAATATTTTCATTATCTACATAGATAAATTTTGTGAATTATTAAAGATTAAATAAATATTTAGACCCATATCTAAATAAAAAAATAACAATAAACAATCACACTTAAAAATCTTAAATTTTCTTTTCTCAAAATCTTATCACATATTCTTATTCCTTAATAAATTATGTGAATTATTAAACATTAAATAAATATCTAGACCCATATCTAAATAAAAAAGTAACAACAAACAATCACAATTAAAAATCTTAAATTTTGTTCTCTCAAAGTCTTATCACATATTCTTATTCCTCAATACCTCTTTTTCGGGAAAAGAAAAACAATCTTTGGTTTGATATATTACAATGACCACCAAATATATTTTTTGTTCTTGCAAGAGCCTAGAAACAATATTTTTTCTTATGAGGTTGTTGACTTTTGGGTCTTTTTTCTCAGTGCGAGCTCTCGGTCTGGACTTCGGCTTGGACCTCTCGGTTTGAGCTTTCGGCTTGGACTAGGATATGACTTGTAGACTCTCACTTCTTTGGGCTAGGGCAACTGGATGTCTCAGTTCTTGGTCTCGGTCTCCTCTCACGGATGGGTGTGTACCTGAAAGGTGCTCTGATGCCAAAGTCAGAATTGATACTAGTTAATTATCAGATAAATTCATCCCCTTACCTCTTGGGTTGATCACCTATTTATAGCACTTTTTTATTGGGCTTAAAACCCAGTTGGGCTTTTACTCTTTGCATCTGATTTTCTTTAAACACACACTTTATGTTTTGGGTCCTTTAGATGGGCTTTGCCACAATAACTATTTATTTATTTATTTAATTTTCACCTTTTGGTCAACCTCTCAGCCAACCTCTCGGCCGTAGACAGTACACTAGCATCCCTAGGCATGAGGAATTTGAAAAGACGAAATGCCTATTACAAGGTGCGAGAAGCCACTTTAAATGCTTATCAGAGTAGAGATTTCTTGGGAATATATTTGATTTTTGCATTGATGAGATTTTGCATATTAAATGCGCTTGCATAAGAAGAAATTGCATCGTTTCACTTGTGTTGCTTTTACTGTGCCTTTTGACGTGATAACTCATCAACCCCTTATCATTTGGATGTGTTTCAATTCAACGATCACGATATTATGACGTTTTGTGTATAAGAGTTTTAAGAACACTATAAATACTTGGTTGGAAATGGTATACCCTACCACTTTTATTCCTTTTTGTATTCCTGCATTCAAGAGATCTAGACGAGTGTTGGGCCGAAATATTTTAGGCAAATATTCTAGAAAGGTATTATGTCTTCTTCAAGTTTTGTTTCCGTTTCTGATGAGTTTTCGAGATTTTTGGGCACGAGTAGCAAGGCTACCGGGAAAGTGATTGAGACGAATAAGGATATTCATTCGGCTATTTCATTTGCCACCATTTATGTTGTGAAGAATAAAGTTAGTAATGATATGAGTTCAAGTGAAGAAGCTATAGATCTTGAAGCTGAAGAAAGAGCCGAGAGGGTAGAAGAAAATTGGAGTCTTCATTTGCCACCATTTATGTTGTGAAGAATAAAGCTAGTAGTGATATGAGTTCAAGTGAAGAAACTATAGATCTTGAAGTTGAATAAAGAGTTGAGAGGGCAAAAGAAAATTGAAGTCTTCGTCTCGGCTATGATTGGGTTAATCCTAAAGTTCGAGAATATTTTTTTCGGTATTGCTATTCTTCAATCCTTCGAAGTTTTCTTTCTAAAATTTCAATTTATTCTCCTAATGCTACTTGTATGTATCTTTTTCAATTTTTTCTTTTTTGAACAAGAGAATTTTAACTTTGCTAAATTGTGTCTTGGCTTTCAGGTTTAATATCTGCTACTAATCTGAAAGGTCGAGCTTACTTTTCGAAGTTGTTTACCAAATTTAGTTGTTCCGCTCCTTAACATGAAAGAGAGGTTGAAGCCATTCAACCCATTTCTCACGTTGAAGTTGTGGTTAAAACTATTGATGTTGGGAACATTACTAATAAACATGTTAAGAAAAGGAAAAAAGAGAAGAGTGGTAGGTAGTCACATTCTACTCCCAAGCGCCATCGCCATGCAGCCGGATGCTCCTCTCAACTTCTTACTGAAACCATTTTCGGCGCTTAATCACGTTTTCCAGAATTCGTGCACGGTAACATTGATGGTCCTTCTCAACAAATGTTTAGAACGTTCAATATTTCTTCTTTAATGAATTTGACGGTTGAGCTTGTAACCCACTCTTTTCTGATTGCTAAGATAGTTAGAGAAGAAACTATGAATGGTATCTCTTCTTATGAATTCAAAAAAGTGAAGAGAGAGTTGGATGAATCCAACAAGAGTCTCGAATCTGCTCTTGTGGCCAATTCATCACTAACCACTCAAATCAAGGAGTTGTCGGATATGCATGCTCAATGCAAACTTATTTGCTGCTAAGCAAGCTGATGCCGAGAAGATACATAATTTAGAGCTTGAGATAAGCCAAGTGAAGAAAAACCTATCAGAAGCCGAGAGTTATGTTGTTGAGATAAGCCAAATACTTTTACAAGATTCCCATAGATAAAGGGAACTTTGATGTTGGTAAAGATTTTCACAATGGTGAGCTTATCTCGGTTGAAGACATTCCTTATGATGAAATGCCGAAAGAAGAAGCGGCGCATGGCGATGAGCATATTAATGTTGAGGAATGATTTAGCTGTAGCTTCTTATTTTTTGTAATGGCTCCTGGTTACTGATTGTTGAATTTTGATGTATTTTGACTTGGCCTCTTGTTGCCATTTTTGTAATGGTGTAACTTTTTAATATAATAGTTTTATCAGCATCGACTTTTCAATCTTTTGATGGATAAATATATAAAACAAAATGACTAATTGTTAAAAGTTGTATCTTATGCCATATTTATTATTTTCAAACTTCTGAAAGTTCTCAACTTGTGATAAAATAACTCAAACTCTAACCAAATTTAAAATGTGCTTGAAACTTTCAACCTTTCTGCCTTGTAGGTTTTCATAATTACTTGTTAAAAATCAATAAAATATTGGTTAAAAGCTTATCAACCTTTCAGTTTATCTTTCGATCAACCTTTCGACCTATAACTTGTTCAAAAGCAATAAAATATTGGTTGAAAGCTTATCAACCTTATGGTCTTTCTTTCGGCCTATAACTTATTGAAAATCAATAAAATATTGGTTGAAATCTTTTCAACCTTTCAGTCTTTCTTTCGGCCTATAACTTGTTGAAAATCAATAAAATATTGATTAAAATCTTATCAACCTTTCGGTCTTTCTTTCGGCCTATAACTTGTTGAAAATCAAGAAAATATTGGTTAAAAGCTTATCAACCTTTCGGTTTATCTTTCGACCAACCTTTCGACTTTTAACTTGATAAAAATTGATAACATAGTGTTTGAAGGCTTGTTTACCTTTCGACTTTCCTTTCAGTTAACCTTTCGACTTCTAACTTGGTAAAAATTGATAACATATTGTTTGAAGGCTTGTTTACCTATCGACTTTCCTTTCGGCTAACCTTTCGACTTCTTAAATAAGAACTTCGTTGATTGAGATTTGATTTAATGAACACTTTCGGGAAGGATTTCACCTGGAGTGAAAACATCCTGGTCCGAGAGGTTTAAAGTATGAGATACACTCTCGGGAGGGATTTCACCTGGAGTGAAAGCATCCTGGACCGAGAGGTTTGAAGTTTGGGAAGCATTGAGAAACTTAATAGTTTGATTCTTCATATGAATAACTTCTTCATTAAGTGTTTCGATATTGAATAAGACTTTCTTTATATATGAGAAATCATTTTTGATTGAAAGGTTTTATATACAATGATGAGTGTTTAATTGCCCTGTACTTTGTTTGATCCTTATCCCTCTATCTCTAACAAAGCATTTCAACTGCCCAGCTTGAATCAGTTCTTCAATTCGGTCTTTCAAAGTTGCACACTCTTCTGTATGATGACCATGATTCTTATGGTATTGACAAATTTTGCTTTGATAACCTCGATCCAGTGTTCTTGCTTTCCTTGATGGCGAAATTACTTCGGTGTCCATAGCCTCTTGTAATATTCGTGCCCTGGTGGTGCTTAATGGTGTATAATGCTGAAATTTTCTACCACATAGTTCTTCTCTTACTCTTCTATTTTGATATTCTCCTTCTTTTTCATTTGTCTTATTCTCACTTCATACATCCATCCTCGCTTGATTTCGAAACTCCCTCAACTCCTCCATCTGCATAAACTTCGATGCACGCTGCCTTAACTCATCAAGATTTGTTGTTGGTTTTTTACAAAAGATATCGACAAATGGTTCTGTCCTTAGTGTTGTAATCATATGATGCATAATGACCTTTGGACTAAGATTTCGGATACTCAGCGCTACTTTTCCAAAGCGTTCCATGAATACTCTCAATGATTCTCCCTTTCATGCCTTATATTCACCAAGACAATTAACGTCAGATGATGTTGCCGACTTGTAGCAAATTAAGCTCCAAACTTTTCTACTAAAGTGTTGAAACAATCGATAGATAACAGGGACAACCGAGTAAACCAACTCATAGTTGCTCCCTTCAAAGTTGTTGGGAATACTCGACACAAAATGCTATCATTCCACGTATACAAACTTATATGCGTTGAGTATACTGCAATGTATTCATAAGGATCTGTACCTCCATCATACTTCTCCATGGTTAAATTCTTTCAATTTTCGGGCAGTGGGGTTTCTATAATGGCTTTGGAAAATGGATGCATCGTAACAGATATTCTGGCAAAGATACCAGAAGTCTCTGGTATTCTCTTCCTCGTAGCTTTAAAGCTTTCCTCACTATGTACCTTCTGGTGGATATGTGTTATTGGTTGAATAGTTTCAAACGACGTGTTTAAAACCGTCTCTTCATTCAACTTCCTCTTCATGTACGCATTCTCCGCCCTTAACATACTTAACTCTTCTTTAGTGTTTCGAACTCTCTTTGTAACTGCATGAGCATAGCCATTGAAATGGCATTCTGATTATCTCCCTACTCCCTAAACTGCTCTCCTCTTCTACTCATCTTTGCTTACTTTCTCAACTGTCCTGTTTCTCGACCCCACGGTGGGCACCAAAATGTTCTTGCAATTGCCTAGAAACAATCTTCTTTCTTCTGAGGCTATTGACTTCTTGGTCTTCTTTCTCGGTGCGAGATCTCAGTTTGAGCTTTCAGCATGGACCTCTTGGTCTGAGCTTTCAGCTTGGACTTGGATGTGACTTGTATGTAAACTCTCACTTCTTTGGGCTAGGTCAACTGGATCTCTCGGTTCTTGGTCTCGGTCTCCTCTCACGGATGGGTGTGTGTACCTAAAAGGTGCTCTGATACCAAAGTCAGAATTGGTACTAGTTAATTATAAGATAAATTCACTCACTTATCTCTTGGTTGATCACCTATTTATAGCACTTTCTTATTGGATTTAAAACCCAGTTGAACTTTTACTCTTTACACCTGATCCTCTTTAATCACATTCGTTATGTTTTGGACCCTTTAAATGAATTTTGTCACAATAGCTATTTATTTATTTTTCACCTTTCAGTCAACCTTTCAACTTTCCTATCGGTCAACCTCTCGTCGATCGTAGACAGTACATTTCTTATTTACATTACCTCATTATCTTTTATAATAATATATAATATTTATTGTTGGTAATCTATGGTCTGAGGATGAACTCACTTAATAGAAATATCACTTAATAGAAATACAGCAAGTTTATATTGAAGTTAAATATGTATCACAGTGTTAAATTTTGAAAATTACTTATCTTCTTACTCTTCTTCAAGATCCAAATCAATGACAATAAAACTTGAAAAATTTATGGATCTCAAGAGAGGGGATCTTCTAAGATGTGTCTCGTGAACTAAAAAGCAAGAGATGGACCCATTAGAGCAAATAAGTCAATCTTTTCCACTGGGGTAAACCTTTCTTTTCAAGTAAAAAAATATGAAGTAATTGCTGCCAAAAGAATATACACAAGGAGTAGTGGAGGAAGAATTTACATATTTTTGAACGACCAATTTTAGTTAATTGTAATTATTCAACACTTGTCCAGTACATCTTGCACTCTGGTTCATTAATACCAATTAATTCAATTAATCTAAGTGTCCATTGCTCATCATTAAGCGATTCCGTTGCTTAATTTCATTACTCTCAACGATCATGCCACAATATTAACATGACAGAGAAAGAAAGGGTGCTGTTGTACAATCAATTCGAACTTCATCTTAATTGATAGGTTTGGTAAAACCCAATTAACTACCCTCTGAAAGCAGTTGTAGAATTATGTAGCTAACTTAATTATATATTAGTTTAATCTAATTTCTATCCTCAATTGTTTAGTGTAAGTAAAACATAATAGGGTTCATACGTGTGTTTTTTTACAAGTGTGTGTAAATTTTATAGGTTAATTTTATAAGATTAAGTTAGATTTAAATTTTATTTCTATTAGTATATCAGAGTGAAATAGAATATTTTTTAGTAAATTGTTATTAGATTTATCAGACATTACCATCACTAACTATAGTACCATACATCACTAACTATAGTACCACAAGTTGACACAACATTTTATAAATACTTTATAAACTAATTTTATAAGGTTTGAATTATATTTAAATTGAATTCCTAATACTTACTTCATTATCCTTTTCTTTACCAAGGTTTTTCTTTTTGACGGTTTTGATCTTCCATGCAGCATCATTTAGGCCTTGCTTAACGGCCAAAACTACCCAATAATCAGGATTCAATTGGGTCCCATATTTTTTTTCTGACAGTATGTTTAGTTTGATCACACCAATTGCTTTGGGTTTTCTCTCTTTATATACACCCCTACAACCTACAAACACTTCTCACTTCCCTCCTTTCTCTTTCTCTCTCTTACTCACTTTGCAAAGAAGAACATGACAACCACTCCAGTCCCTTTGCTTTTCTTCCTCTTCTCCCTCCTCACTCCTACCCTCATTTTCTCTTCACCACTTCATAACGCTGAAGAGGTCGTGCAAGAGGTCAACAGGTAAACTTACTCTAACTCATCCATGTTGCCCACTTGCATTTTCATCTCCTATTCTACATTCAAACTATTAAAAGGGATCACTTTTTTCACTTTCATCAACTTCATCTCATCACTACATATTACATCTTCCAAAGTATTCTTCTACATTATTGGGTAGTGCTTGTTTAAACACCCAAATTGTTTCTTCAAAAACAACTCCTTTGCTTTTCATAAGGATACATTCTCAGTTTAAAAACTTTATAAATCCTATCAATTTTAACATGCTACATAAATTAATGAATTTTATATTGCTCCTTGACACAAAACACTTTTTACTCAACCTTTTGGTTATAATATAAAAGGAATAGATCAAATTTCAGTCACAGTCACTCGCAAAACATTTATAATGATAAAAAAAATTTATAAAAAAATCCCTTTCAATTTCATAATAGCATCTAATGATGACAAAGGTTAATAGGACCCTTTACAATAATACTAGTTACTATATACTAACCAACATGTCTAGTTGGTTGGATTTTAATATGGATGGGCATTAACTTCATCATCAATTATTTTGTTAAAATTAATTGAATAAAAGACAATTACTATTATTATTATTCTTAATTGAATTTTTTGGGTGCAGAAAAATCAACGCCTCCATGGCTAGGCATAGGAGGAACTTGGGCTACCTCTCATGCGGCAGTGGCAACCCCATTGACGACTGTTGGCGGTGCGACCCGAATTGGGAGCAGAACCGGCAAAGGCTAGCGGACTGCGCAATCGGGTTCGGAAAGAACGCCATCGGCGGAAGGGACGGGAAGATCTACGTGGTGGACGACGCCGGTGACGACGACCCGGTGAACCCGAAGCCAGGGACGCTCCGCCACGCCGTGATCCAAGACGAGCCCCTCTGGATCATCTTCGCGCGCGACATGGTGATCCAGCTGAAGGAGGAGCTTCTAATGAACTCCTTCAAGACCATCGACGGCCGCGGCGCCAGCGTGCACATCGCCGGCGGCCCCTGCATCACCGTCCAGTACGTGACGAACGTGATCATCCACGGCATCCACCTGCACGACTGCAAGCAGGGAGGGAACGCTATGGTGCGGTCCTCCCCACGGCACTACGGGTGGAGAACCGTGTCGGACGGCGACGGCGTGTCCATCTTCGGAGGAAGCCACGTGTGGGTGGACCACTGCTCCTTGTCGAACTGCAACGATGGGTTGATCGACGCCATCCATGGGTCCACTGCCATCACCATCTCCAACAATTACATGACGCATCATGACAAGGTCATGCTCTTAGGTCACAGTGACTCCTACACTCAGGACAAGGACATGCAGGTCACTATTGCTTTCAACCACTTCGGTGAAGGCCTTGTTCAAAGGATGCCAAGGTACTTTACATCTTCACCATTTTCTTTTACACCATATATCTTCATTCAAAATTGGTTTTTTTTCACTCTCAGAGTTTTTCATTTGGAGGCCATGTTATTTTGTAGGGCCAAAATTGAGTGTGAAAAACGTTTGTGCAATTTGCAGGTGTAGGCTTGGGTATTTCCATGTGGTGAACAATGATTATACTCACTGGGAAATGTATGCCATTGGGGGAAGTGCTAATCCAACCATCAATAGCCAAGGCAACAGATTTGTTGCACCAGATGACAGATTCAGCAAAGAGGTGATTGATAATATCAGTGATATGCAATGATTAAGTGTAGTTGTACTATTCCATGCATGTGTAATGATGCTAAATTTGGTACTTGTTTAGGTGACAAAACGAGAAGAGGCAGCAGAGAGTGAATGGCAGGGCTGGAATTGGAGATCAGAAGGGGACTTGTTAGTAAATGGTGCATTTTTCACAGCTTCCGGAGCTGGAGCCTCCTCTAGCTATGCAAGGGCTTCTAGCCTAAGTGCAAGACCATCTTCACTTGTTGCTTCCATTACAACAGGTGCTGGTGCACTATCCTGCAAGAAAGCTTCTCCTTGCTCATCATGACTCATCAACCAATTTCTGCCTCATCCATTCATTCCAAAATGGAAAAAAATTAAACAAAATATATACATGTGTTCCAAAAAGAAAAAGAAAAAGAAAAAAAAGGAAGAAGGGCTAGTATATGGTGGTGGATCTCTAGCTTTTATTTACTTTTCCTTGGATTTCCACTATTTTCGCCCTTTTTTGGGGGCTTCTTAGATTGTGTTGCTGTTTTTCTTTTCTTTTTCTTTAGTTTTGATGAGTTGGTCATGATTACAACCTCCACCTGTTTACTCTCAGAACCAAGTCAGTTGAAGAATGTGGACGTATATATTCTAAGAGGAAAACAAGTGAAGAAGAGTTGATATTATCATTATTCTGTTATAATACAAAGTTTTCCATAGGTTTTATAGTATATCATATATGTTAATTAAACTCTCTTTTCTATCTTCTGTCTCTCTTCTAGTCCCATGTGACCGACACATGCGCAGACACACAAATGCATAGTGTGCTGACTAAGACAGGTTTTTGATTAAATAGGAGCAATTTTTTTCTATATTACTAAAGTGAGATCGCTTTTATAGCATGATTTATGTGTAATAACTCTGTGTAATATATTGAATTAAAATACAATTTCTAATTGATACGAATTCTTCATCTTTAAAAAACCATCACATTTTGATAAAATAAAATAAAAATTGTTTCACTTTTATAAAAACCAGACTATAAAGATTATTTAAAATTATAAATTTAATCCAAAAGGAAAGAAAAGAATCGAATCCCATCAATCATATGTTTGTCCATATTTAAATGCATTGAGCATTAGAAAATGCTCAACTATCCTAATAACTATATAGGACAAAAGAAGGTACTAGTAGAAACAGATTAGAGGCCAATTTGATGCCATGCTAATACATTTATGATGTTTGCGTTGTTACTTACTATTAATTATAAGCGGGATTATTACCATCAGAAGCCAAATTAAAATAACCAATATGTAACATTGCATATTTTGAAGACATTTGAGTGATATAAGCATTGATGTGTGAAGTAAATAAAGGTTTTAGGAGAGACTAAAGTGAATAAAAAGAAAGAAAAAGAAGAAGGAGTGGGAGAATGGTTGATTGCAACCAGACATGTTCTTCCCTTGCATGAGTTGAATTGGATGTGGAGGCAAAGATAGATAGGTGAGGACAAAATTAGGCGAAAGGGTTGAAAAGATGAGAAAAAGCACATGGGTTTGGCTCTTAAGTGGATCTTCTTTTTGACGGTGGCATTTGATGTGATTGTGGCTATTTGGTAAAGATTTAAATTGGGTTACAACCACATTTTGACAAACTTTTCATTCAATTCCTTGCTTCAACCGTTTCCCTTTCTTCAATGATCAAGTGAACATCATATGCATCTTCATTTATATCATGTTACCAACTTACCATTGCACCTCTCCTCCTCTAATGAATCCCCCACATGAATTTTTTAATCAAAAGGGTTGAGGTTTACGTTCATGCATTTGTATATATATAAAGTGTTCATATGTTTACAACCTTCACCATATTACAACTGTAAAGAAAAATAAATTCTTATTAAAATAAAATAATTTTAAAATTACATTGTATCTTTCTATTATGTAGTTATTATTTGTCTTGAATATATTAATAGTAGAAGAAGAACCTTCAAAAAGCCTATGCAAGATTCAGCCTTTTCTCCATAGTATTTAGAACTTCATTCAGCAAAATAGGAAAATATGATAGGATACAATAAGAATGTTAAGTTATAATTATATCTTTAGTAGATACAATATACCAATATACTATTTTTCATAGTTATCATATACAATTTTTTAAAAGTTAACTTTTAATTTAATCTTTTTACAAATTATGAAAATTGTAAAAAAATAATTATGTATATAACTACTTTTTATATTATAAAAACTTGCATACCACTTTTAAATTATAATTAATATATTGAAAAATATTTAAATAGTTATTCTTTAATTTAATATCCTGCTAAATAATTTAAGTTAATTTTGTGTCACAGTAATTATCAATATAAATATGTTAATTAAATAAAAAAATTATGATATATATTCATAAAAATGAATATTAACATTATTGTACAATTTATTTTATTTATATAGTTAATTTTTCTTAAAATTATATAAGTTTTTAAAATTAATATTATATGCTTTAAAAAATTTTCTTTAAAAAATATTTGAATAATAAAAAAACAGTTTTAATATTTTTATTACTATTATAGTTTAAATTTATGTGTAAATATAAGAAAAATTGGGATGAAAATAAATGGCAAGATAACATTATGATACTATATTAACACTAGCAAAAACATATTACGATAAAATAAGATAGTGAATATATCCTCTATTGTCGTATCTTTCTGGCCATATAATCCTTAATTTTTATACTATCGATGTTTTTTTTTATTTTTATAGATTTGTCATTTTTTTCTTGTTTTTTTTAAAAAATTCAAATCGGGACAACATAATAATCAAACAATTCTGTTAACTGTTGTAACACGAGGAATGTTACTGTAGGAGGATTGAAGAAAAAAATATTTAAAATCAAGGAAGCAATGATTGTTTTTTCCCCCTATTTTATATTAAAATAAAATTTTAAGTTTAATTTCTATATAATGGCTGGCTTTATATATTTTTATATTATTAAGTAATTAAAAATTAATTGAAAGGGATTTTTAAGATAATCATAAGAAAACATCAATTGTATATAAAAAAATTGTGATCGAATAATAATATAAAAATACTACACTTTTCATTTCATTTTTATATTGTAAATATAAATGAATGTTCTACAATCAAAATTACCAATTTCTAACAATTTTTTTTTTTCACTTAGACTCCGTTTATTTCAGTAAAGAAAAGAGAGTTTTTATGTGCACGAAGAAAGGTAACCGAGAAAATAAAGTGGGAGAATCACGGAAATTGGAAACATTTTTTATTTTTAAAATTTTCTTTCACAATTGAAAACAGATTTACAAGGATATATATATATATATATATATATATATATATATAATTATATATATATATATAATTAATTAATTATTTGTAATTTATTCTATTACTTTTTTTATTTTAATCTCAAATTATAATAATATTTAATGTAAACTAAAATTACAATCTAAATTTAAAAATTTACATTTTTATAAATTTAAAAATATAATTTTAATGACATTCATCATATTATTCACTAACTTTCATAAACTTTCTCTACAATTTTCACTCTATTTACCTTAATCCAAACATCCTCACTTTCTTCACACTTTCTCCTCAAATCATCTCAAATTCACTCCCTTAAATCAAGATATATTTAATATTTTAAAGTTTAGGAATAATTAAATATATAATAAAATAAAACAAATTTGGTACAATAATAGACAAAGAATGTTATAGAAAAAAACAAGATAAGATGATAATAAATTGTTGTGGTTTTGATCTATTGATACCAATTATCATAATAATAATAATAATAATTATTATTATTATTATTATTATTATTATAATAGTAATGATAAAATAAATAAATAAATAAATAAAATGTAGTAGCAGTTACTATAATGGTATGCTAATAATAATTTTAAAATTCTAAATAACAGAAGTTAAAAAAATATAAAAAAAAAAACTTATAAATTAATTACGATTTTGGGTAGGAGTTAAATGATTTTGGGTTGGAGTTAAATAAGTTGACTGCTCGTTATTATAAAATCTTATCTGGTATATATATATATATATATATATATGGTAGCTAATAAAATAAAAAATAATATTGTTTTCATCAAACAATCGATTATCATTATAAGATAATTATGGTATTCTATTATGCTATAATGTTAGCCACCAAATGGATACTTAATATAATTTAAAAAAAACTCATGATCATTAATGGAGGCAATTGCTCTGAAAAATTATTTGCAAGGAAGAGCAGCTTAATATATCTTTGAAAAGCATTTAAGTTTAATAAGAACTTACAGTGATATCTAAAAATAGATCGACCTCAAGAAAATTATACTTAAAAGTCATAAAAGTCTTTATCCTACAGTAAATTCTGCATCAAATATTGACACTCAGAATTAGTACAAAATTGATTTTTTTGTTCATTTCCAATTTCATGCCGCAATCACAGGGAACTCTTTGAGGTGCAATGCAAATACGCACCACGTTGTTTTATTCACAAATCTGTGAAAGGTCAAAGTTTAGGTGATAAGAAGATATTAGCTAAAAAAAAATAAAAACAAAACTTTAGGTAAATGGCTGTTTATTTCTTAGATAGAATATAATTTCAATTTAAGTATTTTTAATTATAACTTCAATTTGAGGATTAATGAATGATTCACACTTTTCCTCACTTTTCTTAACACTAATTAAACACCACCAGGAAGAACCTAAAAGGCCCATTACTCGTAATCATTAAATTTAACAATAATCATTTTTTTACTTAATTTAAGTACTTCTTGTAACAACATTATTGTAATTTATAAAAACATATAACAATAAAGAACATACAAATAAGTGTTGGATACCATTATTCCTTCTTTTATTTTTTTCAATTTAACATTTGGTTCATCTAATAGTCTTTTATTGTTGTATCATCTACTCGTTAAAGGAAGTGGATTTTACTCATCTTCTCTAATATTTTTGTGTGTTCTTGTATTGCATACTAGTGAACTTTGTTATATCTTAATACATCTTATAGTGTTTGTTATTATCAAAACATATAGACACTTATATCATGATATCTTCTGATGGGTATTAGATTGTTTACTTACTTAACACACATAACAAAAACAAATAAACAATACAAGTAGGTGTCAGACACCATTATTCCTTCTTCTTTTATTTATTTCTTTCAATTCAAAAGCAGTCAACTTAACCCTCCCAACCGTAATATATGTAAAAGATTAAAGTTAACCACAATCATAGGTTGGTGGAAGGGCGATTTCCATGATCCTATCGATGAAAGGATGTTAGCGAGATCCTCCTATTGTCAACAACCTATGCAAGAAACTAACATCTGACTTGGATGACTTAAGACATTGAGAAAGTAAATTCGTGCAACTAGTAGAACTTAAGGACTTTCACAACATATTCTAATATGAAATGACATTGGTTGGTTGAGAAGAAAGTGCACGAGAAATAACACTATAACATATGATAAATATTGGAAGAAGCTCTCATGACTGAGTCATTTCCTACTCCTAGGAAGTCCTCGACACTATAGTACAAGTTGGCATTATTGATATCATCACAATTATGGTGACGCAATGGAAGAGTGTCTAGCTTTAAAGAATAAGATAAAGAAGTTGCAACGTTAAGCTACTAAATTCATGAAACTAGTGGAGCTTAAGGACTTTCACAACAAATTCCAATTTGAAATACATTGGTTGAGAAGAAAATTTATTAGAAAGGAATGCTCTCTCAATGCATAAATATTGGAAAAAAACTCTAATGATTGATCTAATTTGTACTCCCAAGAAGTTGTCAAAACCATTGAATATGTGTACAAGTTGACATTGTTGATATCATTGTAATTATAACGACACGATAAAATAATGTCTAAATTTAAAGAAGATAAATAAGTTGATACAAGCTAGCCACCTACAAATATTCATCCAAAGAAATCACAATCGAAGTCATCAAGTTAGAAGGAAGAGAACCAATGCTAAGATGAATATCAACAAGACCCCTAAAAGAAAGGAAGAACACTCACTTGCAAATATTCATCCAAAAAAGATCATAATTGAAGTCATCAAGTCAGAAGGAAGAAACAAGAAACCTTCTCCCTCGGATGAACAAAACTTTTGTCAATCAAAAAAATTGATTGTAACTTAATCTCCCAAATATATTATAATTTACTTATATTTCTAGTTGATGTGAAATATCTACATTAATCTTAATAATTTTAAAGCTAATAAATAAATGGTATTATGTAATTATAAAATTTGTTGTTCAACTTAATTTCAATATAATGTTAAAATGAATGTTAGGTTTAAAATATATGGACAATATCATAAAAAATAAAGTTGATATGTCCTAATGGCTAACTTTCCCTCCATTCTAACAATGGTCATAAACAAAATAGAAAAGCCCCATTAAGATACCAATTAAAAAATGTTGTAGCAATATCACTCCTCGTAATGATATTCAAGGTTGTTCAAACCCAAGAAAATGAAAAGGTGCCAAACAAAGATGACATGCCAACAAAATTTTGTTATGGCAATTTAATTAATACATGAAATGCTAAGTACACACACAAGACCTTGTGTGGACTACTTGAAAAGTAAAGCAAAGCCTGCTTTTGAAACGTAAACACTTTCACTGCATAAGCTAGGTTTGGTTTTCAGTTTGGGATGTTCTAATCTCAATATGAAGAGTAAATTCTGAATCAGTTTCAAGTTATGTTTGGTTACTAGGTAAATTTGTACTTAAATTGTCTTAAAACTTAGTTTAAAAAAATTTGATAACAATTTAATGCATCCTCTATTTGGTGAAAAATAAGAAAGTTCCAAGTGTATCCTATTGATCACACCACTGTAAACCACAATAATTGCCTACACAATTTATTTTGAACATCACAACAGCAGTCCCATCATGAATTGTAGAAAATTCAATTGGATGTTGCTATATATTAATGAATTAATAACTCATACACCATAACTTTCTAGGAAAAGTGTGTTGATGGTGGTTGTACTTTGTATTTTTAAGTTCATTAATGTCTTTTAACTTTTCAAAATAACTAAATTCAAGTATACTTTTTAAATTTTGAAAACTAATTCATCGATTTTAAAATACAGACCTAAAACCAAGTTTAACAAAAAAATATAGATAATTTTTTTTTCTAAATATAAACCCTAAAACATACAATGACGTTATTTAATAATATGAATTTTTAATTAATATTTAAAATATCCATTAAATAAAAATAAAGCATATTAAGTGCAAAATAATATATATTCAATATGTTTGGGGATTTAGAAAATTATCGGTGGTGCGTTTCTAACAAAGTTTGTTGTAGTAGTGAATAAAATTTAAATTTTAGTTTCAAAATATCAATTATTTTAGAGTTTAAAATTTTTCATTTTAGAAAATTAAATGCATCCATATTTTATTGATTTTTTTTTAATTTCATTAGAAAATAACAGAAGTATAATATGAAAAGAATAATCAAATATACATAATAATTTCAAATAAAATATTACGAAGTGGACTTTAAGCCTAACTCAATCCCATAAAACCACTTATATACAATGAAAAGCTCTAATATCTAGTCGATGTGGGATCTCCAACATAAAAAGTTAAAGAAAAGATATTATATGATCAAAACTAAGATTTCAAAATTTATTGACTCAATATGGTTGAATTTGGTTCACTCATACTTTTGAACAATCTTATTAATTTTAGTCACATCATTTGTCGATAGTTGCATAATGTTATGCATGACACCATTAATATATTAAGAGCAAAAAGATTCAAATATTCTCTCTAGCTACACCACGCCAGAAGAAGAGAGAAAAAAAATGTTAGATTTGATGGAAATCTTCATTTAAAAAACTTGTCTTCGAACTATTTTATATGTTATTCAAAGCTTGTTCCACAAATTTTATCTTGAAAATAAAGAAAAACATATGTTGGCAAACATTTTATATATTAGAGAAATTTTATACATATGGTAATGTTAGTTTAACATTAATCTCTCAACTAGTAGCTCCTCTATTGAGAGGTCTACCAACAAAGTCATTCGACGATAAACTTCTTTGTGAGACATGCGTCAAGACAAAACAAGTCAAATGTTCATTTAACACTTCAAAGACCTCTTCAATTAACACTTAGACTTAGACTTTTTTGGACCAACTATAACTAAGTTTATTAGTGGAAAAAGATAAGGCGTCCAAGAGGCATAGTTAGGAACTCATCTAGCCTATAAATAAGAGGCTCACCTCCTTGTAATTATCATACTTGAATGATATATTGAATTGTGTTTCTAAATTTTCAACACATTTCTCTCTAGGTCTCTCTTTACGATATGCTCTCTAGCCTAGTAGAAAATTAAGAAAGTTTGGCTTAACCTTTTCATTGGTCCTTGCACTTAAAAACACTACGCTTATTCATCTTCTTCCCAAACGCATTTCAGTGCTTCCTCCATAAATTTCTAAGTCTTCCGCTGCCTCCATCAAATCCTCTCAGAAACTCAAGAACCAAAGTGCATCACTAGTGCTGAGAAATGGATGACGGGATACTTAATAACAAGCAGATATAATGTGATATTAGTGTGTTTGTTATTGAAGCAAAATATTACCGTATTCCCATTGCGTAGTATACCGCCTATCACAATTGGGGTCATGACGACGAGACAACTAACAAAAAAAAAGAATCTTTGGAAATAAAAACATAGAAATGGGAAAACTACGGAAAACTCAAAAAAATGGTTTGTGAACCAGATTTGGGGGGAAGGTATTAGCACCCCTACAACGAACGTCCAAAGACGTTACCTTTAATTAAATATGCAAAATAGTGTAGTTTTTAGAATATTTATTTTTCTCTAAAAATAAAAATAAAATAAATAAAATAAGTTTGAATTTTTTTATTTGGGAGCTCGACAAGGATGAACTTTGGTCCTACGTATTTCCATTCATAATGGAAAGTCAAGATTTACTTAGTTCTAAAGGGATCAACTATTTGAAAAGGTTATGCCAATGTGAGTTGGACTTTTGAAAAGAGTGAAACCAGAATTTTAAAAAGAATGAATCTTAAACAGAAAATCAAGGATCACATAGTTCTACTATCACTATTTGAAAATATTTATTTGTTTTAACTTTTGAAATTTTGAAATTTTGAAATTTTTGGATTTTATGTTTTTTAATGTTTTTTTTTTATTTTTATTGAAAAAGTATTGAGCAACAGGTAATGAATGTGATCATACAATTACTCAAATAATTATTTTAGAAAAAAACTGGTGACTGTATAAAATAGAAGAGGGGTGAGAGATAGCAAAAGTGTTTGGCAGCGGAATGGGCTCACTTATTTGGCAGAGATGATGCGGATATAATATGAGGGTGGCAAAAAGTGAAGGTACTGAACCAGCAGAGTGGACGTGATAAAAGGATGGTGCAAACAGGACTGTTTCTTCCTAGACCTCCATATCTTCTTCTGCCACCTTCATACACAATATGAAAATATATTTTTATTCTTTTTCTTCATTCCCATAAACTAATTTTCATATTATATAATCCGAAATACATTTGAAAATTCACTTCTACATTATGTAATTGAGAATATTATAAAGAGTTATTTTTAAAAATTAAAAAATATATGAAGGTGAGAAAAGAAGGTAGGAACGAAAATATATGAAGGTGAAATAACTGGAAGTGATAAATGCAGAAAGAGAAACGCTGGCCCCACTCGCATGCAAATTTCTCACCAATTTAAACCAAGTCGCGGGTCCCAAATGCATATGCAAATTTTCGATACACCAATAAAGTGAAACCGTGGGACCCATTTTGATGCGCAAATAAAAAGGAACAAAATACAAAATCGTGGCTCATAACGAAACTTCGATTTTGTTTCAGCAACCTAAACAATTTGTGGGCCCCTAAGGCTCTCTCTCTTTAATTGCAGATTTAGATTTTGTTTCTTTAAAATAAGCCAACTCGTGGGCCTCATTTATCTTTATATGCAAACAACTTGTTCGTGAATCATGCACGAAAATCCATATTTTTTATAATCTTCAATATTATTATTTTAATATTTTTATATCATTTAATTATAATTTTATATATATATATATATATTTATATATAACAGTTATGGTTTTGAAAGTATTGCATTAAAGCAAAACGAAACTGGGATGGAGAAGTGGAAACTAATGCAAAAAATGTAACGAGAGAAAGTGATGGAGATGCATGTAGAAAACATATGCACCAACTTCAAGACCTCATATGTATCTAGTTTAACTATAACATATAAGCTTATTTCAATCACCTCATTTTCATTGGTTCGGGGGTCCACACTTCTAAACAAACGCCACAAGAATCTTCTTTAACCAACAAGGCAATAACATTATGTGAACTCCATACTTTTGTGACATGAATTTCCCAAAGTAACAACAAAGACATCAAATCCTCCTGCCCCCGCACTCCAGCCAACAGTGCTACTTCCAAGTTCAAAGTACCATCTAGAAGTTGCGTTTGTGATTCTGGTTCAATCTGTACACATTGAAATTAACTTATAAGTCTTCTTTAGTCATAAATTGTCAACTTTTTAAAAAAATAATGAACTCATCAGAAAAATTTGTTTCTAACACCAAATCTGTGACTACAATTGAATGGGTTGAATAAGAAAATATTAGCAATTATGCTCGCTAAACACAGTCTAAATCTAATATAATCCATTAAACATCAATTTTCTGATTGATTCAAGAGATTCATAATTGACAAATTGAAACATAACAACTCCATTTTAAGTTTAAGTGAACCAGAGCTGTCTTGTGACACTCTGAATAAGAAGATATACCCACAGAACATTCAGGTACTAAATTGTCGTCATGAATAACTATACCTAAATTTGATGTTAAATGATCCGTTGCTTTTTGATGTAACAAGAAAAGGCTAATAAAAATTATCTTATTTTTTTGTATTATTTGTTACAAAAATTATCTTATTTTATCATGTCTAACGTGTCCCTTCAAGCAAGAGACCTTTAGGTTTGAAGCGTGGACAATGCACAACCCACAAACCTTGTGTTGCAATTCAAATTTTTTTAAACGGATGAAGGTGCTAAGGATTGAACTCTAGATACACCACTTGGTCATAGGCTCTAGCTAGAACCAACGATAGAAGAATAAAGACAGAACAACGTAGGCTTTTATCAAATTTTATACAGGTAGTTCTTCTATTTTTATTTTTGTATATGGTGGCTTGAATGGTCCAAGCTCCCTCTCTCAAAAGGATCTACCCTTAGATTCAGTTAGAGTGTCACCTTCTTTGTAAACAGTAGAGTCACATGAAAAAGATAGCAAACATGAGGAGATGTAAAACAATGAAAGTTGATGGATATGTATACATAAAACAAACAAATTAGTTTGTGTATTACCTTTATTGTGGTCCTTATTACCTAAAGCAGATAAATGAAATACCATAAGAAATTGAGAAAACAATGTAGAAGAAAAAGAAATATCTACATTTCAATAAGATTGTAATATGAAAAAAGGTTGGGTTGAGAAAGATAGAAGAAAAGTGAGAAAAATATAAGCAAGATATACCCAAGTAACACTCTCTTTGCTTTTTATTTTTATGAAGTTGTTTAATCGTTTTTATAAGGTTTGCTGGCATTTTTCTTTGAGCTTTTTTGGACTCACAACTTCCTCGGCCTCTATATGGGATAAGGCTTTGCTTTGGATTTCTCTCATCGACTCAACTTTATTATGTATTAGGGATTCACTAAAAGGGTTAGCTTGGAATCCTATAATAAAGACATCAACGAATATCTCTTCATTCGATTTGTGAATGTGTATTGAAATGTTAAAAAAACGATTGAGATAACTATTCAACAACTCATTCTCTTCTTGTTTGATGTTGAAGAGGTCAATGATCCCCATAGGCTTTAGTTTGTTGGCCATAAACTATCCTACGAACATGTGGGAGAACTCGAGGAAGGATGTGATAGCTACATTAGGGATTTTGATGAACCACTTTAAGGTAGTTCTTGAGAATTTCCCAACAAACATATTGCATTGCACTACATATGAGCTTCTTAAGATTAACATTTGTGATGGTTTTCGAGATCTTCTGATCTCAAAAAGTGGGTGATCTTCAGAACCATGTAATCTGGAGGCAGTGACTTGTCCATAATCTCCTAAGAGAAAGTTTGGATGTCCAACGATAGGATAATCAAATTAATATGCTCTCCCAGTATTTGTCCACGCATGGTTTGTCATAGTTTCTCGTTTGGCTTCTGAAGTTCCTTATGGGCTCTTAGGACTCCATCTGTGGTCAAGATCCTTCGACTTCTCCCCACCTTTCTATTTCTGCTTGAGCGACTTCTAATCTTCTTATGGCGTCTTCATTATGTCAAAGATTTGTTGCAAAGTGGAAATGTTCCGTCTTCTTCCGACTAAATCTCATATTGTTGATTTCTCATATTTTCCTTTATAAAAGTAAAAAGACTTTTTCTTGTTTTTTTATCAATAAAAAATTAATTAAATAAAAATAAATATTTGAAAGATACTCTAACTCATATAGATAAAATATAAAAAGACAATACACCTCCAACCTCGAATTACTACCCAAATCCATTCTATTTTTCATTCCAAAAGAGATATTCGAGAAACCTCATTACTTACCTTCACGGAACAAAAAAGGCAAATATATATAAATATATATAAATATATATATATATATATATATAATTTACTTCCAAATAAAGATAATGTTATATTGACCTGAATTTTATACAACTACATTACCATTTTCAATACTATTATTTTAATATTTTTTTATATAAATTAATTATAAATTTACCCTTTATTACATTTATTTCTAAATTCATCATTGTATATAACTCTAAGAGTTCTAACACCATCATTTTTCTCCAATTAAATACTCCACTAGCTTAGATAACATGGCAAGAGGGCAACAAACCTAACCTAAAATCAGTTGCATACACACACAAAAAAAACACAAGAGTTGAATTGCACCAACATTCTTCTTCCTAGCTGAGACTAAATCTTCCAGCCTTGGAAATTTCTGCATAGTCTTAGGAGGCTCCAAAGCAAAGCATTGAACCTTCCTGCCAACAAAAAAACAGGTAGCTCTCTTCCTGCTACAACATAGAAATTGTTCCCGTGTGATCATTCCATGCACCTTGAGAGTAGTCACATATGCTTCCAACAGGATTTGCCAGACATGGAGCAGCCAAACCATCTCTTGCAGTGTTCTCCTTTCCCCCTTCTAAATGATCTGTATTTAATGTGAACGCCAAATATTCTGACTTAAGGTTTAAAGAACTATCAGTATGAGAATTCAAGTATTTCCTTGATGTTGTATTTATAAGGAAATTTCCTTTAAACCTTTCAAGAGGGGTTGTCGAGTACCAGAAAGTAACAGTATTAATCAAAATGGAAGACTTGAGTCATCATTGGGCTATTGCCGTTCGAGTTTTGATTGTGGAGATGCTCGGTGTAGGGACAAGGATTGAGGGAATAACTCGGCCAATAGAAGACTTGCTTAGTCGGAGCCTCTGATTTATGCGGGTTCACTTCTAAACTATAGTAGAAAAGGACAATTTTGCATCGTCACTGCCTATTACTCCTTCTTCACGGGTTTCCTTATATATAACCACCGTCTTCTTCCTTCTATATATGCCCTCAAACCAAAACCTGCTTCAATCACTACCCAACATATGGATGCCCCAACCCTCCTCTTTTCCGAACCCGATCTCTATTTACAAACTCCCGCTGGCAACCGCATTCCAGCGCACGCTACCATTCTGATACATCTTTCTTCTTTCTTCTGTCTTCATTCTTCAGTCTTCTATTCATAATTTGATTTAATTAATTTGTCCCCAAGGCTTCCGCATCCCCGGTTTTACAAAACGTCATAAAATCCTCCAACCGAATCGTTAAAATCCATGGCGTTCCAGACGCCGCCGTCACGGCCTTCGTAGCGTTCCTCTACTCCGCCAGGTTCCTACTTAGTTATTTGTTACAGTAATACGAGAGTAGAGGTGGTGAGTTAGTTATAACTAATGGCTGACGAGGAATGATAGGATGCGTGCAGATGCACGGAGGAAGATATGGACAAGTACGGAATGCACCTTCTGGCACTGTCGCACGTGTACATGGTGAAGCAGCTGAAGCAGCGGTGCATCAAGGGACTGGGCGACCGCGCCAGTACGGAGAACGTAGTGGACGTGTTGCAACTGGCGCGGCTCTGCGACGCACCGGATCTCTACCTCAAGTGCGTCAAGTGCCTCACCAACCGTTTCAAAGCGGTGAAGGAAACCGAGGGATGGAGATTCTTGCAGAACCACGACCCCTGCCTTGAACTTGAGATTCTCCGATTCATGGAAGAAGATGAAAAGGTAATGGTAACTATATTACTTATCGATGTGATGTGAGATCTGGAATAAGAATCACAGTAGTAGTTAGTTAATTGGTTGTGTTTTGTGAACAGAGGAAGAGGAAGACGAGGAAGAGGAGGGAGGATGGAAGGTTGTACACGGAACTGAGCGAGGCGATGGTATGTCTGGAGCACATATGCACGGAAGGGTGCACGGAGGTAGGGCCGTTGGAAGTGGAGGTTGGGCGAGGGAGAGAACCGTGCTCAAAGTTCGGCACGTGTCAGGGTCTGCAAAATTTGATTCGACACTTTGTGACTTGCGAGAGGGTTAAGGGACGGTGTTTGCCGTGTAAGCGTATGTGGCAACTCTTCAAACTCCACTCCTCCATTTGCCTGCGACACGATTCCTGCAAGGTTCCTCTCTGCAGGTCACCATCCTCTCTCTTTTACCACTTTTATGTTTTTCATAATCTATAATTTACATTAAACACGGATTCACTTTCACTATTTTTTTTTAAAATATAAATTTCAAAAGTTCTATAAATTTCTTTATTATCTTAATAATCATATGTATTAAATTTCACTCTTTTTTTTAACTATATTATTTAATAACAAAAATTTACATATTTTTAAATATCATATTATATCTTCAAACTAAAAGAACTAGTAAACATCTAAATAAATCTAAATCACAATACATGAAATTTATAAGTTGAATGGATTACATATATATATATATAAACTTTTTTTCCCTAACATAACAATGGTATTTGACATTTTGGTAAACTGAAAAGGTTTATGTACTATAGATAATATATGAAAATAGGAAGAAAAAGATAGAGAAAAAATAAATGTGAAATAGGTGTTTGTGATGTACGAGTATCCATATATGTATTCTTCCTCCTTTAGTAAGGACAAGGATGCGTGGATATTCTGTGGTTTTGGACACGTTGAAAGAGAAAGAAAGAAGTGTTGCGATGATATGTGTAGTATTTTTTGATTTATTTATAGGTTTGGTTTTGAATGAATGTGACAGGAAAATTAGATTAAGAATGGAGGAAGAGAAGAAGAAAGGTGACGCAAGGTGGGAAGTACTAGTGAGGAAGGTGGCCTCTGCCAAAGCCATGTCTTTCTTGGCACTGCCAAAGAGGAAGAGGGTTGAGGAAATTAGAGGAGAGGGACAATAAAAATACCTACCATCCCAACTTTCATGTATACTCCATACTTTATCGTCTTGCTTCTGTAGAGAGATGTCGGTGTACTCTTAAATACTATAAAAAAAAGTTTGAACTTAACATTTAAAAGATCTTACTATTTAAACAACTTCACTTCTATAAAGAAGTTTGTTATATGATCTACTAGTATTACAGACATACAAGATTTTCACCTATAGGAAAAAAACCTATGAACTAACTTAAATGACGGCCAAAATATAATCAAAATCATAAACTCCTAAAATAAATATTATTTTTATCTCTTTAAGAAGTAAAATTTAAGAGAGTTAACTACTTTTCTTGTTTTTTTTTCTTTTTTTAAGTGAAAGGTTTTTTTTTTTCTATATCGTTGTGAAAAAACACGGGTAAGACCCTTATTTTAATTTATATGATATAAAATATTAAAATTACCTGTTTTTATTTTGTATTTTTTCCTTTTTCTTCAATAATTTCTTGCCACGGTAATTAACACTGTTAATTTTATTATTTAATGCTCATGTGTTATAATTATTAGAAGGACACCCAAAAGAAAACACACATATATGTAATTTTAAAGTCTTTACTTTTAACATTATAAACAAAATATTGTTTAAACTCATATGAGATACCAATAAAAAAAAACTCATTTATTACTAAGAGGAAGCATTTTTTTTTTAAATTATTCATTCATATTTTTAATATCATTTAATATTATCTTGAAAGTATGTTATGTTGTATTTTATTATTAAGAAAGGTTCACGACTATTGTTTTGTTTGGATTGAGGAGGGGATTTGTGAGGAGAGGGAGGGAGTGAATTTATAAGGATTAGAGAGGATGTGTAAGGATATGTGAAGTTGTTTGGATTGAGGCATGATAGAATGAATTTGTGAAGATGATTTATTATAAGTTTACAAATTTATCCTTGTTATTAAAAAATATTTGAATAATGAATTATGATTTTTTTAGTGTAGGTTTGAATTAATTAAATGTTTTTAATATATAATATTCATAATTATTTATATTTTAATAAAAAATTAAAAAATATAATAGAAAATATTTTTGTGTTAAATTGAAATAAATTTATTTAATATATTAAAATTTATGATTATTTTATTTATTTATTATTTTTTGTATAAAAAACTTTCATGTTAGGCATCATTATGTTACTTGACATCTTAGTTAGGCTGACACCTCAAATAACAACAATTATTTGTCATCACATTGACATCTTAGTTAGGCTGACACCTCAAATAACAACAATTATTTGTCATCACATGAAAAAAAAAATATTATTAAAAAAAAAGAAAATACAAAAATATGGGGACTAAACCAAAACTCATATGTTAACAAAAACGATACATAGGTAATAAAGAATTCTAAGAACAGACTAGATGGAAACCTATTATACCAATGAAAAGATTTTTTATGAATAAATCATAAATTAGCAGCACACGCATTCCCTTATGAGTAACGCTAAACCTGATTTTTCCACAGTAATTAAGACAAGTATTTCATCGATTACGAAACACATCAAAGGAACATTTGTCCTAGTAGTATTTGTTACTTTATATAACTATATATATATATATAGTTGATTATTGCTGATAAAAAAAATATATATATATATATATATATTGTTGATTATTGCTGATAAAAAAAAAATATATATATATTGTTGATATTATAATTTTATTTTTTTATTTTCATTATTTATAATGATATGTTGTTATTAATAGTATAATTAAATATTTTTTGAAATTATAAATAATAAATAAATTTATGTAATATTTAATTTTGTATATTAAAATACATGCACAAGGATATTTAGGTAAAATACAATAATCCTACATAATCCTCCACAAATCTCTTCATTTTGTGAAGAGTGAAAAAAAATCATTCACCTCTCGCCCATCCACTCCTCCACCCTCAAAACCCTTAAATCAAACACAAAAATACCCTTCCCTCCTTCCTGATGGAAATAAACATACCTTAAAACTATGGTATATATTGTAAAAGTCTATTACACGTAAATTTACTATACATGTTAGAACAAGTCTACAACTACAAGATAAGTAGACTCAAAGAAAGGATTAAAGCAAGTGTGCTCCTTTCTTATATCTTATGAGGGATTAACATGAATAATAAGATAAGTGGTTAGTAATGAATTGTTAGAGAATATCCGAATTGATGAAAGAGAAATTATGGTCAATGTTAACTTGAAAAGAAAAAGTTAACTAATTAGGAAAAAGAATAAAAAAAACAATTAGTAAATGAGTTGGAGGAGACAAAATTAGGTTATCTTATTGACAACAATAAGATCTGGTATTTAAAAAAGTATTTTGAATATTCAATAAAATAAAAAATTTAATAAAAATTTAATTAAAAATATTTAAATTGATTTAAAATTTAATTAAACTAAATTTAAAAAAAAAATTACATCTGTTTCTTTATATGCATATATAAGTTTTAATAATAATTTTCATTTTATTAATTATTAAAAAAATTATTTTTTATAAGCATTTAAAAAAATCATTAAAACTGAAAGTCTTAATATAATTTTAACAAAATTTCATTAATCAAAATTATATAGGTTGATAAGACTTGTTGTAGTTAATACCAAAATTATGTCACCTTCACACCACAGTTTTCATGTCACATTGACAGTAATTATTAATATTGGATGTGACTTACTTGCTAATCTTTCCCCATGCACCACTTATATTTTCAAAAAGGAAAATATAAGAAAAATAATACTTTCACAATTTACGGAATTATATATGATTTTTGATGTAAAAAGTTTAAAAATAAATATATATAATAAAAAATAAATTTTTTATATAATAAATTTAAAAAATATATATATAATAAAAAATAAATTTAAAATTAACAAATATAAAAAAAATTAAATTATAATATGGTTATATAAAAAATATGATTAAAAACCAATCTCATTTTAGTAAGAAATTAAAAAATGAAAAATTACACCACGCCACCGTCATGCACCCACCCAAATTTGTAGTCTAGTTTCATTTTGAATTCTATCCCGTTCATTTCATCGGTGACATTCTGTCTTTATCAAAACCAATTAATTAATTAATTAATTAACGTTTGTTTTTTCTCCATCTTCTTCTTAACTTAAGGCATTAAACTGTCACACCAGCGGTGAAGTACAATGGCTACTAGTGGAGGCGATGAGGGTCACAACAACCCTGCTCTTGACCCGGATTTGGATATTCCGGATACTCCGGATCTCCAGTTCGCTGAGTTCGGATCGGGTTGTTTCTGGGGAGCGGAGTTGGCCTTTCAGCGAATTGAGGGAGTGGTGAAGACCCAGGTTGGATATACTCAGGGTCACACCCCGGATCCAAATTACAAACTGGTTTGCACCGGAACCACTAACCACGTTGAAGTGGTTCGGGTTCAGTTCGACCCGAAGGTTTGTCCCTACGAGAATCTACTTGTTCTCTTTTGGTCTCGACATGACCCAACTTCCATCAACCGCCAGGTACGTAAATCTACGGAAATTATTGGGTCAAATGGGTAATGAATTTCAAGTGTTTTTTTTTTTTTTTAATATAATTTATGATAATTTTTGTGGTGGGAAAGTTTGGCTGTTCTGGTATGTATACATGTGGAGTGAAAGACTTGGGCTTGATTGTTTTACATATTTTAGGTGATGGTTTCCTATTGGGAATTTCATTTGGGTAAAGCATTACGTGCTCTTAACAAGAGTTTTGGTCACAATGTTCAGCTTTTTGCAACTGCAATTTTGATCATACTTTTTTGACAATACCAAAGATTATGACAGAACCATAACAATTATTGTAATTTATAACATAATACAAACCATTAGTAAGGTAAAACTTTCATTATAATTAGGAAATACTACCGAATTAACCTTTAAAAGTATGAATTTTGGTACTCCAGGATGTAGTTCTTGAGTTGCATCTAATTTTAATTTTATAGCTATGTATACTTGTTGTAGAGTTAGACTTTCACCGGTACAAAGCTTTTATAAAGTAGAAATCCTTGGTGTAGAATTTTCTTCATAAAGGAACAATTCTGAAAGCACCAAGAAATTGTCTTTTGTGGAGGCTGTTTTCTTCTTCCATAAAAACATGTTATGTTCTTAGTTGTTTATTCATGTGTGTATAAATCTCAGGGCAATGATGTGGGTGCACAGTATAGATCTGGAATATACTACTACAACGAAGACCAGGCTCGTTTAGCCCAGGAATCGAAAGAAGCAAAACAGTTGGAGTTGAAGGAGAAGATTGTGACAGAAATACTTCCAGCTAAGAGGTTCTACAAAGCAGAGGACTACCATCAACAATATCTGGAGAAAGGTGGAGGAAATGGTGAAAGCAACAAACAGTCAGCAAAAAAAGGTTGCACTGATCCCATCAGGTGCTATGGCTGATGATGGATGAATGGTGCTCACTTGCTTGCTACACATTACATCATGTCTACCTTCTATATCAGCCATATAATGTGTTTTCCAATATAATAGTATAATCCAAAAATAAAATGTCATGGTGTATCTTCAAAGTGATCATATCATATACAATCTGGACTCTAGTTGATCAATTTCTATTTATATAAATGTTTTAAAGTTATCACTTTGCATTCAATACTTGGCTATAGAAACATGAGAAACTGCTAGCACTCAAATCAAATTAAAATACTTATTTCTGTCTGATGTAATATATTGATGGATACATTGGCATAGAATCTTAGAAACAAACTAAAATGAAAACAACCAAGGCTTATGAGAGTTTTGATTTTGTGGGAGGCTTTCAAAGTTCATCTTTGGGAGATGAGAAAGATCCTGTTGGATTATCGGAGGAATTTTTGATTGGGTAGGAAGGCAACATGGCTATGCCACAAAGTCCCTCCTTTTTAGATATGTTCCTTTGCATTCTGATGTAACCATGTTCTCCCCATTCTGGTCCCCAAGAGTTCCTCACTATCCAGTAATTAGTCCCATCAACAGTTGTTCCATACCCCACAATCGCTACACCATGATTTAGATCCGTGCTACAATCACCAGTAAATACTCCCTGCAAATTTTTTTATACAAAATTATGATATACCCTTTTGCTTCAATGTTGATTGAGAATAGTCAAATTATAGCAGCATACCTATTGAAACATGTTCAGTGGTAGCTATTGAAAAAAAATTACACTAAATTAGCGAATTAGATATTTACCTCAGAGTAGAACTGGAAATCAGATCCCCCAGCATCAATGGCTACAGAAACAGGTTGGTTGGCAACAGCTTTGAGCAATGCATCTTCATCGTTAGCAGGGACATTCTCATGGCCATCAATTGACACAGCTAGGTCATTCACCTACCACATGCAAGATTTTTGGCAATTTTAGATTTCTCAAGTTATATTGGTTTCATTAAAAAAAAAAAAAAAGTTTGGCCGAACATGCACCTTTGATGCATCACAGGTTCCTTCTTGAGCTTTGTAAGGGTAATTGCTTTCTGTTGTTATGCCTCCCTTCTGCTTGATGAACTCAAAAGCAGATTCCATTAACCCACCATTGCATCCTTGGTTTTCTTCCTTGTCACAGTCCACCAACTCTTGTTCAGACAACGCGACCAACTTATTTGTCTTGATTTGGTTAATGCCTTCAACAGCTACAACAGTTGAAAACGCCCAGCAGCTACCTACACGAGACATTAATCAAAAGATATTTTGCATGAATTGAAGCTTAAAAGACAAAAAAAAAAACAATGTTATTAGAAGCTATAGTCTATATGACAATTTTATCTTTCTGGTCGAGTGGACTGAAAGATATCCATGACAGAACAAAACAATATGATCACATCACACCAAATCCACCTTACAGTTTTTTACTCAATAACTGCAGTTTTATCCCATTAGATGAAGTCAACTATTACAGTGACATTAAAATCGATTAAAAGCTAATTATCAAACGTTCTTCACCTAGTTTGAGGTCTATGATTAATGAGCAGTGATAAGTTAGCTTACCACATTGGCCTTGATCTTTTACATCAGTGACGGCACCTTTCTTTCTCCAATCCACAGAAGGAGGAACACTAACAACCTTCTCATACATGAAGGCCCCGTTCTCATGTGGCGTGCCTCGGAACATTCTGTGGTGATTAACCTTTGAGCCAGCATAGGTACTCCTGAATTCATGGTTGGTCATGTCAGCGAACTTGTTCAGTTTCAGCTTGTAAGGCTTATCCATCTTGTTAGTGTTATGCACATGCATAAGATTTGCTTTGAACACGTTAAACCGTTTGTGCTTCTCACCGAGGCTTCGCGAGACCGTGTGGTGACTCCTCCATCTCTCGTACAAGTCCCACAAGCTTTCCTCAGACGCCAAATCCTTGTCATGAAAATCAAAGCTATTGGCCACTCCAAGAACCAAAGAAAAGGACAGAACAACCCAAAGGAGCTTCTTTGTTGCCATGTTTGTGTTTGGAATCAATCAACTCAATGGAAGATGAGAAGGGAAGGGAAGAAAGGAGGCTTTATATAGGGAAATAAAAGTTAACAAGTGAGAAGAAAACAAAAGCAATAAATAATGAGGAAGTTACATGTTCCTTATGGGCATCAACAATGACCAATCATGAAGATACCAAGCTGTGGCACACACTCAGAGAATTGTGGGGAACAGATGTAGGATGTGTTTGTGTTGCTCAAGCATGGAAGTGAAAGAAATTAAGGAAAAGGAAACTTGAGAAATTTTCTTTTGTATTATTTTTAAGAATTATGTGTTAGGTGCCGACCCTGAAGCTGTGACATGCAATCTGTTATCGTATGCTTCAAGGATCATCTTTGTCTTGCATGCTGATCACGCTATCAGGTTAACAAGGGGTGGTGCAGGAGAGTGAGCAACATGGTTACGTCCAGTTTTGATTTGCAAGTGGAGTGAAAACATTCTGAAAACTGTGAAAACACTATCATAACTGATTTTATGATATAATATAACAGGGAGTGACTTTTTGAAAGGTTTGGGAAAAAGTGTGAAAATGTATCCGAAATGTAAGAGTTCTGTGGTGCTACGCACCATAAAGTGCAGCCTAAAACAAGATATTTCTGAATAAAGCTACTTTTCTACACTTCTAACTTCTTCTGATTAGTAATTTAACTAACGTGTCTGTTATAATTAAACGTATAAAACAAAAACTGACGTGTCCTGGAACAAAGGTTACAATTTTAATTATTGCCGTAGTAAAGACTAAAAATGAAACTCTAAATCCGAACATTTAAAAATGAGTTAGAGTTATCCAAATAAAATCGTTCAAAATCTATTTATTCAAAATGTGTTATATTGCAATAATTCAAAACTCTTTGAATATAGTGTAACCTCATTTTATTATAAATTTAAGTGTGACTCTAAGTTACTAAGTATAAATGAGTATCCTATATAGTATATATAAATTAGATATTTCAGTAACATAAAAAAAAATTACAAATATATGATATTTTAAACATTTTATTTTTATCGACAATAAAAAATAAATAAATAAGAACCACTTCAAGGGTGATTCAACCCTTATACACGGTATCCAAGCACCTATTTTAGCCAAAAACCTCCAAAACTAACTAAAAAAACTTTGCCCTTACTACACCTAACAAACTTCAAGAAACCAACCTCATACACACCACAGGATCCAAATACCAATCAGAATAGGAAAACGAAGCTAACCGAATATTTGTAGAGACCCAAGACCAAACCTTTACTTGCACCAAAGCAAATACTTCAAACGCATCAGTCACACCTCTTTTGAAAACAATATAATTCATGTGGTTCTAGATTTCGCTTACCACCCCGACCCAGATTATGTTCCATACGATATTAACCGATTTTGAAGAAAGACTCATCCTAAATTGATCAAAGTTAGACTTCGGCTCAATGTGGGACACAAACGAAACCCCAAGCCATCTAAAGCATAAAACCAAACTCGCCAAGCGAAACTACAATCGAAGAACAAATGTATTCAAGATTCTTCCTCCTTTCCGCACAAACAACACATCGAGCTTTCTACCAACACCCCTCTTCTACTCAGATTTACCCTAGTAGCAAGCTTGTTTTCCATCAACCTCCAAGCCGTAAGCACTGCAAAGGGTACTGCCTTGCACCTCCACAACTTACAAAAAATCGGAGAAGAATACGCCTTTTTGTCCTTCCTAACAAGATTGTAGGCAGAATTAACTGAAAAAGTTTGGAGACCCCCAGCCTTCCAAATCCAACTATCATCCTCTTCCGAACCCTAGCCTCAAGCAGAAACTGACTCAACTGATCCGCCATAGACTTCTCCCAGTCAAAAAACGATCTTCTCCAAGCTAGTTGTCAAACCCAAACGCCATTAGACCAAAAGCCAAGCTCTGCCAACTTTGCGTCTTTGACAGAACTAATAGAAAACAATCTTGGAAAGGCATTCTTCAGCGCCTCGCCATTCAACCAATTGTCCTTCCAGAAATAAATGTCCTTCCCGTCACCTACTTTCCACTTGAAACCGTCTTCAAAACTTCTCTCCCAACCCTCCGAAGTCCACACCTCTTTCAAATCTTTCCACCAAAGAGAGCTCCTCTTACCTTTTCCTTCCTCTCCCAGACTTCTCCACCCTTCGTATTTAGAAATGAGAACCTCCTCCCAAAAGTCGCCCTTAACCGAACCCAGCCTCCAAATCCACTTCCCCAACAAAGCCAAGTTGAACAAATTTGGATCAACAATTCCTAGCCCCCGAAACTCGCGAGGCTTACAAACCAAGCTCCAGGGAGCCCAAGCAATCTTCCTTCCTTCTGCACCCCACCCCCAGAGAAAATTCCTTTGTATCCTAACCAGTTTTCCTGCCACCCCAGAAGGCAATTTGAATAACGACATAAAGAATAACGGAATAGAAGAGAGCACGGACTTTATCAAGCAAATCCTCCTAGCCATCGTTAAACATCTTCCCTTTCACCTGCTTAATCTAGCCTGAACTTTCTCTATTACTCGTTCCAAAAGGCATCGCACTTATGAATCCCTCCAACTGGCATGCCCTAGTAGATAAAAGGGGAGACCATCGTGTCGCAGTTAAGAATAGCTGTGAAACACTGAAGCGCGACCTGGTCCACCTCGTCCCACCAATTCTACTCTTCGCAAAATTAACCCTTAACCCTTAACCCGGAAGATAGCTCAAAGCATTGCAAGATTGCCTTAATGTTAAATACACTTTTGGTATTTGCTTCACAGAAGAACAGAGTATCGTCAGCATATTGTAACATATTTACCTTTACTTTATCCTTTCCGACCTCCAAACTGTCAATCAACTTCTTTTCTTTTGCTACCCTTATCACCCCAGCTAACCTTTCTGCCACAATGAGGAAGAGAAAAGGAGCAAGCAGATCGCCCTAGCGGAGGCCCTTTCTAGAAAAGAACTCCCTAGTTGGACTCCCATTTGCTAGGACAGAAACCGAAACTGACTCTAAGCAACCCTTTATCCACCGGATCCAACAATCGCAGAATCCCAACCTCCTTAGCATATAATAGATAAAATCCCAATTCACCGAGTCATAAGCCTTCTCATAATCGACTTTGAAGAAAACACAACACTTCCTATTTCTCTTGTAGTCTTCCAGAATCTCATTTGCAACTAACACACTGTCCAATAAACATCTTCCTTCAAGAAAAGTCGACTGTCTAACATCTATGATTTTACCTATCACCTTTTTCTATCGCAAGGAGAGCGCCTTAGAGATGATTTTGTACAAGCAACCCACTAATGAAATAGGTCTAAACTCCCCAAGTTGTTGAGGATTTTCTACTTTTGGTATCAAACAAAGAAACGGCGCGTTTGAGCCTTTTGGCCAACAGCCATAACCTGCAAAATCCTTCACTGTCGACACCACATCCTTCTTCAAGATGTCCCAACAAGATTTAATAAAACCAAAGTTAAACCCGTTAGGGCCGGGACTCTTTGAACTATCGCACCCCCAAACCGCTGCTCTGACCTCTTCTTCTGAAAAGTCACCAATTAATCTTAGAAGTGTTAATCTCTTTGTATAGGTTGACTCCTACTTTATTAGTGTTCAATTATTTCTTTAAAACATTCAATAGTGATTTCAAGTAAGGCCAATTCATAATATATAAATGGGTGTAAACATCATCTTATTTGTTTTGTAATAGAGTTAGATTTAAAGTTCGCTCCTCAAAAAGGATATCATAACTATCTAGAATATATTACAACGAAAGTTTATTGGATCTATCGTTTCATCTTCTATCAGACTACTCATAAATTTTTAGTCTCGCACAAATTGACAATCTCAGTATAAGAGAGTGTGTTAAACATTTTATATCGACTAAAAATAAAACTAACTCATAGTATATAAATAAATATAAACTTAATATTTTACAAATCGATTCTTATAAGATTGAGATATCTAATTATCCAGATCCATTACAGAGAAGTTAAGAAAAAATTATTAGGCAGAATTATAAATCTAGAATTATATAATCAGAAGTAGGTAAGTTAATTTGGCAAAGAGCTAGAGTTTGTAATTCCAATTTGGCAAAGGTTGTATTCGGCAAAAGCAATGTGAAAGAACATTTTTTATTCATGAACGGTTCAGTGGTTATCATTTGCTTGTTGTAAAGGATTGCAATAGCGTAATGCATTGGGCACCAAAAATTATTTGTGATTTAGCCTTTATTAATGTGTAGACTTTTGGGTGAAGTATTATCTGATGTTGTCAATTTTGTTATCTTATATTCTTTTTCATGAAAGGATTAGATCCCTCGCGTGCTTTCTCAAAATATTTTCTTCTTCTTTCTTAATTTTTCAAACATTTTATTCTTTTTTTACTACCACCTCAAAGTGCTTTCCCGCTTTCTACCTCACCACCGGCTTAAAGTTAAGCTTTCACACTCTTTTAGATGTTCACACTTACAACTTCTATTTAAGCTACACCTACACCTCCAACCATTTTGCCAATTTTTTATTTTAAATATATTATTCACATAACACAATTCAAATTTACTAAATTTCAATGTTTTATTTTGATAAAAAATTTAGTTAGCACTAATAGGATACCATCACATGATGTTGGTGTTGGAGATCCCTCCTTAAAATGTGAGATTATGACCAATGAATTGGTAACTGATCCATTGAATATATTTAATTATGACCATTCAAATGTTTTTTTTTAAATTGTAAATCTCTCTTGAAAATGTAATGAGTATTAATCTCTTTATTAAGAAGCTTTCCTCTCATTCTCTGAATAAAGGGAACTTCTGAGGAAGAGAAAAAATGAAGCAAATGAGAAGAGCAACATAGAGAAAAAAAAAAGTGAGTAGATATCCACCATAATGGTGAGATTAGAAATCCTAGTGAGATGCTAGAGATACTTTGTATTTCATCCTTCTTGGGTGAGATTAGAGATGCTAGAGAGACTTTGTATTTCATCCTTGTTGGGCGAGATTGAGTGGTATCCTCACGGAGTGAGAGGAACAAATATTGTAATCTCACTTTCATAGTGGAGGAGTTTTCCATCGTGATTGTGAGATTAGAAATCCTAGTGAAATGCTAGAGAGACATTGTATTCCATTCTTAGGTGAAATTGAGTGTTATACTCATAGAGTGAGAGAAACAAATATTGTAATCTCACTTTCATAGTGGAGGCGTTTTCCACCATAATGGTGATATTAGAAATCCTAATGATATGTTAGAGAGACGTTGTATTTCATCTTTGTTGGATGAGATTGAGTGTTATCCTCATAGAAGAGTGAGAGAAACAAACAAATATTGTAATACCACTTTCATAGTGGAGACGTTTTCCACCATAATAGTGATATTAGAAATCCTAATGAGATGCTAGAGAGACGTTGTATTTCATCCTTGTTGGATGAGATTGAGTGTTATCCTCATAGAGTGAGAAGAAACAAACATTGTAATCCTACTTTCGTAGCGGAGACATTTTTTTGGACTAGGTCCTGTGGGTTTTTATTTCTCTAATGAGGAAGTTTTCCCACGATAAAAATTCTCAATGTCATTATTCTATTTTTCTATATTTTAATTATTTGCTTATTGCTTCCGTAAGTGCCCATTTTGTATCTACACCAAAGGGGGGGGGGGGGGATTAATTCTGAATTTTCCCAACGGTTGGTACTATTAATCTTTTTTCTTATTTATTTATTTATTTATAATGCTTTTTATGTCCCTGAGTCTCCATTTAACGTATTATCTATTAGTCGTCTCACTCGTTCCCTTGATTATGTTATTTCTTTTACCAAAGATTATGTTTCTTTACAAGACCAGAGTTCGAGACAGATGACTGGAACCAGATGTGAGTGTCATGGACTTTATCAACTACATATCTCTGCACATGTTGGCGGAATTATGGATTTCTAAATGGATACATATAAATCTTTCTCACCTTCTCTAAACCTTTATTTTATTTCAGCAGATGTCACATTCAGTGAATCTTCCCTTTATTTTAAGTCTTGTCCTTATCCTTTTATGTCTTCATCTAATCAAGTTAATATTCCTCTTGTTGTGCTTAGTACACCTAAAGATTCCCCACTGCCACCAACTCTTAAGGTGTATAATCGTCATCAAATGTCTCATCGTCCATCATGACTCTCTTCTAGTGCCAACACCTCATCCCCTCTCTAGCTCCGACAGTTGAACTTGATCTTCTTATTGTTATTTGTAAAGGTATACATTCTACTCGTAATCCCTCTCCACATTATATTGTTTTGAGTTACCATAGACTATCTTAACCATTTTATACCTACATTTCTTCTATCTCTTTTGTATCCATTTTGAAATTTGTAGGTGATATCTTAACTCATCCTGGTTGGCATCAGGCATGCTTGATGAAATGAATGTATTTCAGAATAATGGAACTTGGGAACTTGTTCCTTTACCATCTAGGAAATCTGTTGTGGTTGCAGATGGATTTTTTTATCAAAATTGGTCTTCATGGTACTATTGATCGTCTCAAAGCTCGTCTTGTGGCTAAGGGTTATACCCAAATTTTTGGTTTAGACTATGGTGATACTTTTTCTCCAATGGCAACTATAGTTTATGTTCGCTTATTCATAGTCATGGCTGCTCTTCAACAATGACGTGTAAGAATATATGCTCTCGATTTTGTTGCTCAGGGAGAGTCTTTTGGATTGGTATGTCGTATAAGAATATATGGCCTTAAACGAGAGGGGGTGAATTATTTAAGAGGGGTTTTTGAAAACTTTTTCAGGTTTAACAAAATTCTTTGTGTAAAACCAGAATAGGAATGAAGTTGGCCAAGAATTTAAGCAATTTATTCAGCAAAGCAACAGAAAAATAATTGGTTGTTTATATCAGCAAAGCTTAAAACAGAATTTAAATGAGTTCAAAGTAAAAGAGAAATACACCAACAGTTTCTACCGATTCACTCTTAAGAGCTACATCCAGTCCCCAGAATACCACTGGGTAAATCACAAAGTAATCAAACCAGATTAAAAAACACAAACCACCAAAGTAGTGACCTTGAACCATTCAAGAAACACACTACCTTTGGCAAATCACACCAAGAGTATTGATCTTGAACACCTTAAGAACACACAATACTCCTTGGCAACACAACACCAGAAATACAGTAGTTTTAGAAAGGATTACACCTGATCACAGTACAATCTGAATTGAATACAATTGCAATCCTATTCCACTCTCTCTTGAAAATCCAAAGCTTGATGTGAATCTTGAAATCTTAAAATCAATTCTGTCAAACTGAATTTCTCAAAATTGTTTCTTGCTTATTTGAAAACATAAACAAAACATTTATATTTTTCAAAGATTGGTCATAGCAATTAATGAAGGAGCGTATTCAGTTGAAAAACATTTAAAGCAGATTCACCATTCAAAACAGAATTCTGTTAGGATTTTCAAACAAACAATCGGTTGAAACTACGAAACAACCGATTGTTTGGCTTGACAGTCAAGTCAACCAAACCAAAATAGTTTTCAACCTTTTCAAAACTCCTAAGAGGTTGATTCGACAAAACAACAGGTTGTTTTTCACTTAGTTGGAAAAACACTTGATTTCAAAAAGGTTTTTAATCACATCAGATTTAGATTCAACAAAGGAGTGGATCACACTTTATTCTACCCAAATCTCACCCAAACACAGCAGCAACACTAGCTTTTCATCAAACACCTTGGATTTGGATTCTTCAAAGCACATGATCAATTTTGATCAACATGTCGTCTTCGCAAATCCTTATATGGCCTCAAGCAGTCTCCTAAGGCTTGCTTTGGAAAATTTAGCAATGTTGTTCAACAGTTTGGTATGACTCGTAATGAAGCAGATCATTCAGTTTTTTATCGTCACTTGAGTGTTGGGTGTACCTATCTTGTAGTATATGTTGATGACATTATTCTTACTAGCAGTGATCACCATGACATCTCACAAGTAAAACAACACCTTTGTCAACACTTTTAGACCAAAGATCTTGACAAACTCATATTTCTTGGGAACTGAGGTAGCACAATCAAATACTGGTATTGTTATCTCTCAAAGCAAATATGCATTGGATATTTTGGAGGAAATTGGGTTGATGAATTCAAAATTTATTGATACTCCCATGAATCCCAATGTCAAACTTCTATCCAATGTTAGTACAAAAGATTAGTTGGAAAATTGAACTATTTCCTTGTTACTGTCCTGATATTTCCTTTGCAGTCGGTGTGGTGAGTAAATTTCTTAATTCTCCATGTGAAGATCATTGGAATACAGCCATTCGTATATTGAAGTACATTAAAGGCTCTCCTGAAAAAAGTTTGTTATATGCCATACTAAAGTCGTTTGTTATTAAGATGTTGAATGGGCAGGATCTCCATTTGATAGGAGATCAACTTCCAGTTATTGTATCTCCATTGGTGATAACTTGATCTCTTGGAAGAAAAAGAAACAAAGTGTTGTGGCGAGATCTAGTGCAAAAGCACAATATAGAGTTATGACTTCAGCTACTCGTGAGTTTATTTGGCTTATACAGTTACTTAAAGAATTGCAATTTGGAGAGGTCACTCAAATAACACTTGTTTGTGATTGAAAGGACCAAACATATTGAGATTGATTGTCATTTCATTCGAGAAAAGATTATATCGAGAGATATCAAGACTAAGTTTGTTAATTCAAATAATCAATTAGCAGATACCCTTACGAGGGCCTAGGATTGATTACATTTGTAACAAACTGGGTACATATGATCTATAAGCACCAACTTGAGGGAGAATGTTAGATATTATGAGATATTATAGATATTGTTAGATATTTCTATTTTTGTAATGAGCTTAGCCCATATGTTTCTTTTCCTATATAAACATAACCCTATGGTTCAATATACATAAAAGATTTACCCCATTCTTTCTTTTCTTTTAATAATCTCATACCACTTGAGCAAGATACCTCTATAGAGAATAACCCGGTTTAGTTTCCTCCTTTCTCAAACATCCACTTACATGCTCGAGCGTCCACCACTTGAACATTCTCATAATGATTAAGTGTTCTGGTTGAGTGATATACTTATCACGCTTATTGTAATAAGTTCTAGAACATGAACTCATTGTTTCACTAGTACTTGAACGCTATAAACCTTGCTTGAGCATAATGACCTAGATACATGGTCTTCAATATTCAAAAACCCAAGCACCACCACCATGATTCTCACTTAAGTGACCAGACATTCACTTGAGCGACATCTCTAGTAGAGGAGAGAATTTGGCTTAACATTTCTTTTGCTTAAATACAAGCTTTCACTTGAACTATTATCCCCATTGCTTTAATGTCTGTAATATCATTTAAATGATGGTGAACAATAAAGACAATCATTACACACCACTTGAACATTGCTTGAGAGGTGAGTCACCGCTTGAGCAAATTGCACGAGTGATAGTGCAACGAGAGCAATATTTTTCAAAATATAGAAAATTCAACAAGAAGAAGCACAACTAAAACTTACTTTATTCATCCAACATATCAATCATATTGTTCATTTCTAAATAATTAATTAAATCTTATATTTTTTACATATCTTTAGAAACTTCAACTTCATTCAAAAGTACAAGTATGATAAGTTAACTTTAGGAGTTTAGGGTATATATATATATATCATGAACTCCCCTTACTTGGAAGTAGTGTGTTTAGTAGTTACATTGAAACTTTCAGAAATTCTCAATGTTCTAAGTAAATAACCCAAAATATCAAATCTTACACCAACATCTTTTTCTTTACAAAAGAGGAGAAAACAAAAATAGCACAATCTTTTATAGAGATTAAGCCACTTAATCCCCAATCACAATTTTAATTGCCCAATTTTTGTTTCTTGGCAGGACAACAATGTTATAGTTATTTTCTAAAATTAATTTTTTTAATAAAATATAAAAGAGTTTTAGAAAGATAGAATTATGAATAAAATAAAAAATATTGTCTATACTTTATTTATAATTTTTTTTATCTATTTAAAATTTATCTCTAAATGAAACTCAAGTCATACAAATTTTTGTAACCTAATACTGTTCGAACAATTTAAATAAAAAAATGTAGAGGAAATAAAACATGTTCATTGTTTGGTTGCACACCATTAACATGATTACTCATGTATAGGACCTTTTTGGTTTACTAAAAAGAAGCAAGGAATAACACGACACAACTATTTATTTGACATTTGGTTTTAAAAAGGGTCGAGACAAAAGAAAAATGTTAAAAACTTGCAAGAGCATCTTCAAGAGTGCACCCAGTTTGGTCTTTGAACTACTTTTTACAGGTCTTACCCTTCAACCTAAGATTCAAAACCTGTGATTCTATTTAGAAATTTTTGCATTTTGGCCGTTTAGCTTTAACTTTTAACGTTACGTTAAAAGTATATATTGTTTTATTATAATTTTCTCAAAACAATATTTTGATTGCATCTACCTCTATAATTCGGAATCATAAAAAATTAAATTTATGGAATTAGTGAAACAATATTTGATGAGAGTATTAGTAAAGAGACGCTCCAAACACTCATGACCATGTGAAACAAAATTTGACTGGTAAGATTATATATATATATATATATATATATATATATATATATATATAATTCTCAAGTCACTGTTGAATAATTGAGTGGATGGAGACAGATAGTGTAATTGACACCTCTCTTTAAAAATAAAACAAATAATGATTGACTATTCAATTTTGTAGATGAACTACTTGAGTTTCCGAAATGTGTCTTATTAAAAAATAATAAAAACGCCAGCTTTATGTTATGCTGTCAAAAACAATGGTGTTTGAAAACTACATTTTTTTTATCTGAAAGTGCATCAGTTTAGGTCAAAAAGTGAAGACCATCATGCAGTCACGCATATGTATTCTGCATTTTTTTTGGATAGTATTGTTTGTTTATTTAGTTGTTTATGTACGTATGCTGACAAGAAAAGTTAATTTAAATGATAAAAAATTGTTTTTCTAAAGTATAAAATAGGGCGAAAGTGCTTGTTGACAGACTAGGACTATTGTCATTAAAAAACTGATATTAGTTGGAAGAATCTATAATGAACTTATAACAATTAATAACAATAAAATCTAAGCTAAGGGACCGTTAATAGGATTCATTAGATAAGCAGGATTTCAAAGTAAAAAGTGCCAATTTCAAACAAATCAGTCAAAAGTTGAGGGTTAGCTTGCATTTCACGTTGCTTCCAATGAATCTAAATAATTACAAGACGACAACATAAACTTTTATGAGATGGTCAATGAACTCTTCTCTTTCTTATTATTTCCCTTTTGGCAACACAAGTAATGGCAAAATTCATGCTGCTTTGGCAAAATTAAGCTAAACTGGCACTGTAAAAAAGTAAACACAATATCTTAATTGCGATAAGAAAAATGAATGCAAAATAAATAAGGATATTGAATTCATTTGAATTTTCATAAATCATAGCAACAGCCACCTTTGATATGATGTTCATTTCCGTTTTCATGACTAAAACAAGGTTAGAGTCGCTTCAATTGCAAATAATAATAACAATGAAAAAACTAAGGATATTAAATCCCAAGTCCCAACATATCCAAATCTACATGAACATTGCAATGAAAGTATGAAACTGCACGAGTAGCATATGCATTCTGCAAACCATAAGTTAAAACCCCAGTGTAAGTAACTGTGTCTGTATCTTTGTACCTTTTCCTCCCATGTAGCAAACCCAGTGCCAATATAACTTATGCTTCAAGATCTTCAGCTTTAACGAATTCTATCCAGCCAATCAATGCTCTTCCGTGGCCTCTCAAACTGAACATCAACACTTCTCCTGGATTTATCTTGGAACTCAATGCTTCTTGATTTATCATTGTACTCTACGCTTCTTCGTGACCTCTCCATCTGATCAAATTGGACTCTTATCTTTTCTAACTTTTCAGTATTATTGAATTTGAATTCATGAAATTTCATTTTTTCTGTCCTATCAGTGCTTTTCCTTGGTTTGTCCCTCTGATCGGTACTCTTCCTCGGTGTTTCAAAGCAATCGGTACTTCCTCTGGATTGTTCAACTCTATCTACACTTCTCCTGAAACTCACTCTTTGGGATGGTGGCTTCTCCACCGAGGATATGAATTTTCTGAGATGTCGTAAATATTCAGGATAGAGTTCCAAATTACAGTGATTTCCTCCTTTGAGCCATAAAGGTTCATATTTCTGTTGGCACAGCTCCCACAACTGCTTGCCATGAGAGCAATCAACAACCTCATCAGCAGTTCCCTGAAGAGAGTATGGGAATGACTAGAGATTAGTAAAGCCACATGGAATGCTTTGTACCCAAAAATATGACTACAGAAAACCAATGTTTGCTAAGTTACCATATTCACAAGAAGTCCGATTTCAAAATGTTTAAATGGGCAACAAAGGCTGATTTCTCTTTAAATTTTATGCAGAAAAGTCAGCTATAATGAACATATTTCTACTTCTTGTGTTAACTAGCTCGTGTAAGTGTTGTTCCCCATTTATCAACGCATTTCATGATTTTTCATCACAAACGTCAGCAGCTAAAAGGCAGGTACTAAATAGTTACACTTAAGTTGTTTGTATTAGAAGAGATTCTATTTGTCGCTTGGAACACCAAGCCAGCACACTAAGCACTGTCTTAAGGGCTACGACCATTATAGAAGTTGGTAAAATTGGATACCAGTAAAAGGCATAAAGTAACTACTGAAATCATGATTGTAAAAAAATAGTAAGAAGATTCAACAAGATAAGCAAGGAATACTCACATGAATTACTAGTACCGGACACTTCACCAATGGAATTTTATCGATGTTCTGTAATATAACATAGAACTAAGCTCAGACACACCACATGCATCATTTTCAAATCAAATGACACCAAGCAAATACGAAATGAAAATTGTAACCTTATAAATGTCAAACCAGTATGTCCGTTTCACAGGGTACATGACTCTCAGTCCTGATAGTATAGGACTGTGGAGAACAACAGCCCTTAGTCGGGGTAAACGGGAAGCAAGATCCAAAGTAGGACCGCTTCCAACAGATTGACCATAAAGGATGATGTCTTCCTGCTTAGCACCATAGTTCTCTTCAAGATACTTATATGCAGCTTCAATGTCAGCATAAGTATTATGCTCACTTGGCTGTGGAAAATATGCAGATTAGTTTTTCCATGACGCTTCTGTCCGCTGAGAACAACAGAATAAAATAAACCAGAAAGAAGTGCATAGAGCAGTTACCTTTCCTGATGACTGTCCATAGCCAGAGTAATCATATCTGCATTATGTTTGATACAATATGCTTAAAAACGTTAGTAACATATAACTTTACAAATGATAAGCACGCATAGTACTTCAAGTAAACTTTTATCATTTTCTTTGTTTGGGGGGAGGTCCTTTAGATTAATTCTATCAAGTAAAGATCTATATAGTACAGTCTCAAACATGATTTCTGGTCGTGTGACCTCCTCATTTGTACCACAATAAAACATCTCTTGTGCAAACAATTATTTTACCACATAAAAAAGCAACATTCAAAAGAGAAAACAAGACTGAAATTAGCGGGGATAAAGTGAGCGTAATAGATTAGCATCTGATAGGTAACTTTTGGATGTTCAACTCAATCGTGAAATTTCTTTGCTGGCATTCCTAAATTAATCGTCATAGTTTACAATTTCAATGGTTATTATAGAGATGTTGCTGTAATCCCTGAATTGTTGGTAAACAATCGCCCCATGTGGAATTGTAATCGAGTAAATGACATACCAATTTGAGAAGTTCAGAAACCGACAACCCAACCATACCAACCCATCTAAATATCACTTATAACAGCAAAGGGATTTGCTAATACTAGAGAAAAACGTTCAAAATACGAGCTTTATTCCCATTGGAGATAAAAAAAATAAATCAACCGGCACTTCCAGAAGAACCCAAAAGAAATCCTTCGAACATCATTAATGTCACACATCAATTTCTCGAACAAGTTAAGCCCCTAATTACCAACTTCGTATTCACTCACGTTCCACCAAGCTTCAGCCAAAGGTAAAGAGAACCACAAGTATAGATATATTCAAAAATACAAACAAAAGGCTAGATATATTCAAAATTCCAACTTCACATTCATCCCATTTAGCCGACATATTCCTTTTTGTTTCCCCACAAGTATCTCTTTCGACGAAAATCTGGTTCAAACTACTATCGTACACTAGTTCCTTCTGCAAGGCTCAGCCCCCAATTGGTCATTTAGCTGACAAATTGAGTACAAAAAAATTTGAAAACGATCGAACACCACACTCCGAAATTCACCTGATCTACTTAACATAATCACACAGGAACCACAAAAAAATGATAAATTTAGCCCACTAGGCAACCAGGTCCACACAGAGGAACACCACAGGTGGAAATTACCACAGCCCCAAATCCTAGCAGATAAGATTCAAGTTAACACATCATCTTTGACCAATGAGCAACAAGCCCATCAACATCAACGACCATAACCGAATCAAGAATCCCAAACCCAAGAGAGAGAGAGAGAGAGGGAGGGAGAGAGAACTACAAAGCTTGAAGTAAATACCCGATGAGATTGACGCGGAGGTGGATGCTCAACTCTACGAAGAGCTCGTACATCTGACCAATATCGGCGGCATTGCCGTGGGAGTAAAGGACGGTAGACTTGGCGGTGGGATGGCGAACGTAGACGGCGACGATCTCCGTGCCACGGCGGTTGGGGAAGCGGAGAACCTCCACGTTCTCGCGGTGCGGGAAAGGGTCCATGAGCAGCAGCCCCGTGGCCTCCTCCTTGACCAGCCTATACGACGGCGGATTCGGAGGGAAGAACGCCAACTTCGCCGCCATTGAAGAAGTCACACCTCCCATCTTCTTCTTCCTTCGAAAAACTCACTCACTCACTCACTCACTGGCTTCTTCGATTCTCACATTCACCTTCACCTTTTTGGTGTGAAATGAACCTGACCTCACTCACTCGCAGGGTTTTTATTTATTTATTTATTTATTTATTTATTATTATTGGGTTGTAATTAATTAGTTTTTTATTTGTTTTGGGGGTGGGAAAATAACAGTATTAGATGATGGAGTCGCATTCTTATATTATTATTATTCCTATTCCTATTCTTATTCCTATTCCTATTATTCCCATTCCTATCTATCTATTAATTACTTGTCTCTAATACAGTTAGTTCCACGTGTTATCCTCTTGGCCTGGTGTTTTTTCTTTCTCACTTGTGGTCTCTTTATTCCCATTTCCATTTCCAACCATTTTATTTTCCCACCACCCTAAAATTATTATAATTTCTACATAATATATACTTTTTATTTAATATATTAAGTCATTATAAAATGTTTATCTGACTTGTTTGCTTACTTACTACAATTTGATATACAATTTGATGTACATTTGTTACTTTAAATTCTTTATAAAAAAATATTTTTTTGCTTGTTACAGGTTTTTAAACAATCAAAAACTGGAAAAGATCATCAATTTTATTATATTCCAAAACTATTGAAAACACTTTTTTATAAATTCAAATTCCTTCACAAAATTATTTTTCTATTTGAAACAAACATAAATTAACTTCTAATATTTAAAAAAAAAACAATTATTAAATTTTTTTAGACTATAATCGCCTTTTAAGGATCTTGAAAATTTTGGTCTTTAATAAATAGTTCAATTTTAAATAATGAGATGGCATGAAATTAGTTTTGAATATACAAATAAATAACTCTTTAATAATAAGAAATTCATGTTTATGGATATTAAAATAATATTTTTATTAATAAAAAAACTTTCATGAAACGTGTCATCACACACAGTTAAGTGGTTATTCTTTAATTTTTGTTGTTGTGAGAAGTAGCATCACAGTGAGTCACTTAATACATACATTGTCATTATTTATAACAATCAAAATGGTTACACATGTAGCTTTAAGGCCCCCATAGTCCTTTAATATCGATTGTAGGAATATTATTATCCACACACAATACATATATATTAGCATTTGGAACTTAATTTGGTCGTTTTGTTGTATTACTTGTGAAAAAAAAATACTATTAAGACATACAAAGTAATGACTATAAAAAAAATGAAGAAAAAATTATTTATGCATTAGCATGGCAAAGTAGTTTCATTCATCACAAATTATCATATTTCATCAATTTGTTAACCCTTGTAAAGTTAAACAAAAAAAATTGTATTAGTTGACTGCAAATTCAAAACTAAATAATAAATAATGAGTAATTGGTAGAGAATAGAAAATATTTTTACATTCAATAAAATTAAATATTTACATAAGGAAATGTAATATAAACTAATTTTATAGTATAATTTCACTATAAGAAAATCATGAAATATAAACCAATTTTAGAAATAAAAAATAATTAGTTGTTATAGTAACTAGATTAGAGAACAATTCATAAACTAAAAAAAAAAAGTTTCTAAATTAGTTTCTATTGTTGTTAAATAGTTTATAAATTGGTATCTAATTAGCTATCAATGTTTTAACTATCAATTATTTAGATTTTAAATTTGGTAGCAAAAACATTGGTAGGTAATTAGATACCAATTTAAAAATCATTTAATAATAATAGAAACTAATTTAGAAATAAAAAAAAAATTAGTGTCTTAAAATGGTATCTAATTTAGTCTCAGTAACTAATTATTTTTTATTTCTAAAATTAGTTTCTATTTCATAATTTTCTTGTAGTGTTTTTTAGATTTGAATTAGATTTAAAGTTTATTTTTTATTATAATATCGTGAATATAAACCTTAACTTATGAATCAATTTTATAAACTAATTTTAGAAACAAAAAATAATTAGTTGCTATAGTGACTAAATTAGAGAACAATTCAGAAACTAAAAAAAAAATAGTTTCTAAATTAGTTTCTATTATTGTTAAATAATTTCTAAATTGGTATCTAATTAGCTACCAAGTTTTAACCACCAATTATTTAGATTCTAAATTTGGTAGCAAAAATCTTGGTAGCTAATTAGATACCAATTTAGAAACCATTTAATAATAATAAAATCTAATTTAGAAACCAAAATTTGTTTAGTGTCTAAAATGATATCTAATTTAGTTCCTATAGTAACTAATTATTTTTTATTTATAAAATTGATTTTTATTTCATAATTTTCTTGTAGAGTTTTTTAAATTTGAATTAGATTTAAAGTTTATTTTTTATTATAATACCAGACTCGTGAATATAAACTTTAACTTATGAATTAATTTTATAAAGTTGAGCGTAAAATATTTGTAATTTTTTTTTATAGAAAAAAAATTGAGAGGAGAGCAATGTGATCTTAATAGAAATGGGTTTAGTTTGAAAAGTGAAAGTGATCCATGAGAAAAGTAGAGAATTTGAAGATTTGGAAGGTGTGTTGGGTTGATGATGAAGAAGTAAAAGGGGAAATGAGTTTTATAATGGTTAATTATTTGTTTGGGTGGAGAGCAGAGAAAGAGAAAGAGAAAGGAATGAGTAGGGGAAGAAGGGTTGAGTAAAAAAACAAAAAAGTAGAGAGTATGGATTAGTTAAATGATTTGATGAAGCAACAACAGGTTGTCCCATGTTCATGTCAAACTCAGGCCTGCTTCTCCATGTCCATCACCATCATTTCCTCCCAAGCAACCACAAAAACTCAAAACCCCTTTTTTCCACCAATGGGTCCTCACCACAGGAATCAATCTGTGTCCTGTTTCAATCCACACTTTCTTTTTCCAATGCATCTACCACTAAAATACCACACCATAACATCTTACTTAACCATATACACTACACCACCACTTTCTCTCTTTTTCCTTTTATTTAATTCAATTAAGAAGAATCTTTGTTGGGAATTTTTCAACAAAGAACCTCGTTTAGGGTAACCAAACTCCTTCAAACCCTCCAATTGTCTTCAATCTCAGAATCCGAAGCCTCAGGGTTCGGACCTGGCCCCACTTGCTGGGGCAACAACGTTTTCATTCTTCTGTTCCACAACACCATGTTTAGGCTGTCACATGCACACATACAACCATGCAAGGTACTAAGACAAACCAATAAAATTAATTAAAGTAGTACTGAATCGAAGGGTCCTATTCCGACACAGAATTAAATCAAATCAACCCAACTTATGTCTCTACCTATCTACACATTTTATGTGTAACAAAAGGGTCATCGTAATAATGCCATTTATGCATTTATTTTAACGTGTTGCAGAGCTTTGGTGTAACACAAAAGTAAGGCTATAGAAGGGCTGCTTGCTCAGACTTGCATTCATCACGGTAAGATAAAAAAAAAAAAAACACACTTTTTTACTTTTGCCAAGAAACCAGGCTTTGCGTGACTCACATGTGTATGCATTCATGTTTTTCACAACCCCTTCTCCATTTATCTTCATCTTTTTTCTTCAATTTCACACACCAAACTCCTTCTTCAAAACCTAAAACTAGTAAACCCTCCTTTCCCTTTTTTACCTTTACTTCTTTAAAGCTTATAATAAAATATTATTTTAATAATTGTATTAATTTTATTTTCTCTTTATCCACACAATAAGTATATGTGTTGCATCCGTAAGTGTAAGCTCTTGTACTTTTTTTTAGGAGAATCAATGTTAGTTCACTAGATATTAACACATTCAAAACACTCACAATAACAAACTAAAAAATAGTAATAAGGAGTAAAATATAATAATAATAGTATACAAGAATATCACTTGATTAAACTAGAATCATGATAAATTGCATTGAACAAAAAATTCTTCGAAAAGAACTTTAGATAAAAGTTAATGGTTAATAAATTCCAATGAAAAAAAAAATCATTAAAAATAACTTTAAATATATTTTAATTTAAATGATTTTTTGTTTAAAAAGTTAATTATTTATTTATAATAATTTTCATTATGAGTGCACAAGACGATCTTTCTTAGATAAATGTATCGAGCAATCTTCATTAGACAAGTATATTCGACCATTTTTCTCTAGATGACCATGAATAGTAAATGATGATGTCCTACTAGATAACCTAGATAGATGATTTTGAACATATCTTTATTTAACCAATCTTTACGCTTTCTTCTTTTTATTCTTTCTTCATTTTTCTTATCATTTTTCCCTCTCTAAACTTCCCTTCTTCCTTCTCTCTTCAATTATGAAGTTGTTTATCATCTTTTACATAAACAAATCTTATCAGCTAGAAGGTGATCAATAATAGAATTTCAAAGTAATCAAATTTTGATTTAGAGTAATTTATTTTGCTCTAAAATCTCCCTATTCTTAATTATTTTACCTTTTTGTGGTATTTTGAAGTTTCACCAATCTAATTAGTTGAACATTTTTATTTTCTCAACTAGTTCCTCTTTTGATTTGTATTTTGGTTATTTGATAATATTTTATTAGGTCTCTAGGATTCTTGGTGTATTTCTCACTCCTTATTATTCCTTCGGAACTATCAAGTATTAAGTATTGTAAAATGGGGAAATTACGGCAGCCAGAATTCGAAACCAAGTTTTTCCAGTGACCAGGGGAAGCATTGACCACTAGACTAGACAAGTTCTTTGGTCATATTATCATTTTTATTAATTATACTTATACATATTAATATAATTTATACATATTAATATAATTATTATTAATAATAATAAAATAAATTATATTTATATTATTAATATTTATTAATATTATAATTAATATTATTATTAACATTATATTCATATTATTAATATTATTATTAATATTATTAGTATTAATATTCATATTATCAATATTATATTCATATTATTAATATTAATTTTGATATAAATATAC
>Ga0123342_1000738_pt1 | contig 53244 bp, 20 predicted proteins | sample Turbeawhitnodule_FD_89960 | JGI IMG/M metagenome (GOLD analysis project Ga0123342, IMG submission 89960) | Root nodule microbial communities of legume samples collected from Mexico - Turtle bean Mexico white nodule | ecosystem: Host-associated > Plants > Roots > Nodule | place: Mexico: Nepantla...
AAATTATTGTAGAATAGAATATTATTTTGATCATAAGTTTTAGAAATTAAATATTCATATTAATTTTTTATGTTAAATAATAACTTGTATTTAGAGCTATTATTTACAATAAAGTTAGAAGAAGTAAATATTAAAAGATAGAGGAAAAGGAAATAACAAATATTTTTAAGTCACCCAAAGACAAGGAGGTCCACTTACATTTGAGTCAATCAAAAGAAATCAAAAGCAAAACAAAGTCAAGATGGAATTTAGGCATGACAATAGATCGTATGACTCAGAAAAAAAAAACACAAACTAATCTATAGCTAAATTTTGAATTTTTTAAATTAAAATTTTTCCTCCTGGTTTAGTTTAAATTTTTCGTACCATTTTTTTTATGTTTGTATTTTTTTTATTTTTTTAATTTTAAAAATTTAAAACTATATTTTAATTTATATATTATACTAAATTTCCAGTTAGATTTTATTCTTCTGTTTTTTATTTTTATTCATATAATATCTTTATTTGACTAGATCCACTCATAGGTCTATCAAACTTGGCTCTTATTTTTCTATTTTCTCATTTTGATTCATATAATATCTGTTTGATTAGATCCACTAACAGGTCTATCAGACTTGTACACCACTACAATAAATACTCCTATTTATCTAATTATTTAGTAAAACTATCTAATTATATAATATAGAAAATCAGTTGTGATGAATACAATACACTAGAAAATTATAAAATAGAAATCAATTTTATAGATAAAAAATAATTAGTTGGTATAGTGACTAAATTATACAATATTTTAGAGACTAAAATTTTTTTTAGTTTATAAATTAGTTTATATTATTATTAAATGATTTCTAAATTGATATCTAATTAGCTACCAAGATTTTGCTACTAAATTTAGAATTAATAACTAATTAAATACCAATTTAGAAACTATTTAACAATAATAGAAACAAATTTAAAAATTAAATCTTTTTCTAGTTTTTAAAATAGTCTCTAATTTAGTCATTATAATAACTAATTATTTTTAGTTTTATTTCATGATTTTCTTGTAGTGAGAATGACATTTATACATTGAGACTTCACACTTCTACATATTGTGATGGGTAATACCATTAATTAAAAAATAATAAAATAATTATTGTGCTCAAATTAATATATTTATTCAATATTAAATATAAAAATACTAAATATTTTTTTTAAATATACATTTGAATATAGATTATTTTCAGAGATTTAAAAAACGCTTCTAAGCATCCTTTTATGAAATTGTTAGTGGTGTTGGTGAAGATAAAATTAGAAAATTGTCACACATATTACTCTTGCCAGTTGTCATTTCTATTAGAAAGTCTTTAGCCCTTTTGAAGGGATGTAAGACCTGGAAATTTCAAACATGCCATTTCATTTTGGAAACTGCTAGCCCTCTTCACTACGTAAGATTTAAATATGAAATAGGAAAATAAAAAAATAAATATGAAAAAAACTGTCACAAAATTATAAAAAAATCTTTAAAGAAGTTTTAGATGACCATATAAATTAAGCATAATTATTTATTTTGTAAATTCAAAATAGTCTAGCTTGTTATAAATAGATTAAACTAAATGGATTGGTTGCAACCAAAATCTATATGAAAATGGATTGGATTATACTCTCATACTTGATCATCTTCCACTGCTTATTACATCATTTTCCTTCTTACAATTGTTTGGTGTGCAACCCTGATGACAAATACGCCTTGCTTCAATTCAAAAACTCATTTCTTGTTCCCAATGGTTATTGTTCTCAATTTTCAGTGACAGAATCTTGGAACAACATCACAGATTGTTGTGGGTGGGATGGGGTCACATGCGACTCCAGGACAGGCCACGTGATTGGCCTCCACCTTACCTGCAGTGATCTTAGAGGAGAGTTACTGGGTTCTAATAGCTCCATTTTCAGGCTAAGGCACCTTCAACAACTCACCCTTGGTTTTATTGATTTCTCTGGATCTTCAATACACTCTGCCATTGGTGACCTTGTTAACCTCACCCATCTAACTTTGTATGGCTCTGGAATCACTGGTGATGTTCCTTCCACAATCTCTCACTTGTCAAAATTACTATTTCTTGATCTCGGTATTCACTCGTTCCTACTTAATGTTCCCACCACAAGCTACTCTAGAATGAGGCTTCATCCATATACTTGGAACAAACTCATTCAGAACGCAACTAATTTAAGAGAGATTTGTTTAGATGGAGTGAACATGTCCTCCATCAGAGAGAGCTCTTTGTCATTGTTATCCAATTTGTCATCCTCTCTAGTTTCTCTTTATCTCGTGGACACCCAAATCCAAGCCAAACTTCCCACTGACATCCTCCGTTTATCCAATCTCCAAGAAATACGTCTGTCATTAAATGAAAACCTTAGAGGTGAACTTCCAAACTCCAACTGGACTACTCCTCTAAGATCCTTGTCTCTCTCTTCAACTGCTTTCTCAGGATACATCCCCGATTCCATAACCCACTTGAAGTCTCTTAGAATACTATCTCTTTCGGGTTGCAATTTCAATGGATTTCTTCCACCATCATTATTTAATCTAACTCAACATTATCTCTTAGATTTATCAAATAATAAATTAGTTGGCCCCATTCCGACCCAAATCACAAAGCTCTCAAAATTATCAGACGTACTTTTGAATGGTAACATGCTAAATGGACTGATTCCTCGTTGGTGTTATTCTTTGCCTTCCTTGTTGTCCTTGGATCTTCAAGACAACCAACTCACAGGGTCAATCAGTGAATTCTCAACTAATTTTTTGCAACGTTTGTGGCTCTCTAATAACAAACTGCAAGGTAATTTTCCAAATTCAATATTTCAACTCCAAGATCTTGAGTTTTTGGGTTTGTCATCAACGAACTTGAGTGGTATTGTGGACTTTCACCAATTTTCAAAGCTTAAAGCTCTAGTTTTTTTGGATCTTTCTAGCAATAGTTTTCTCTCTGTAAACTTTGAAAATAATTTTGACTACATCTTACCCAACTTTCGATTCTTAATATTATCTTCAAGTAAACTAAGTAGTTTTCCAAAATTCTTAGCACCAATGCAAAATCTGCTAGCTTTAGATCTTTCTCATAACAAAATTCGTGGAAGCATTCCCAAATGGTTTCATGATAACCTCTTGCGCTCCTGGAAGAACATTCATTTCATTGATCTCAGTTTCAACAAGTTGCAAGGACAGCTTCCAATTCCACCAAATGGCATTGGAATCTTTTTAGTCTCAAATAACAAGCTTAGTGGGGACATTTCTTCAGCATTGTGCAACGCAAGCAACCTTTCTGTACTCAACTTGGCTTGCAACAACTTGACAGGACTTATTCCACAATGCTTGGGAACATTTCGTTCTCTTTGGGCGTTGGATTTGCAAAAGAACAACCTTTACGGAAGCCTACCTCATAACTTTTCTAAAGCAAATGCCTTTCAGACTATAAAGTTGAATGGAAATCAGTTGAAGGGACCGATACCACAATCTTTGGCTCACTGTACAACACTTGAAGTTTTAGACCTTGGAAATAATAACATAGAGGATACGTTTCCCTATTGGTTAGAAACTCTGCCAACTTTACAGGTACTCAGTTTACGGTCTAATAAATTTCATGGTGTCATCAATTCTTTCCGTACCAAACTTCCATTTCCCAGGTTGAGGATTTTTGACATCTCCAATAACTATTTTACCGGACCCTTGCCAACTTCCTATATCCACAACTTTCAAGGAATGATGAATGCGAGTGACAATCAAACTGGTTTGAAATATTTGGGTAATAATAGATCATATAAGGATTCAATAGTTATTGTAATGAAAGGGCGATACATGGAGCTGGAGAGGATATTGACTGTTTTCACAACCATTGATTTATCAAATAATATGTTTGAAGGAGAAGTTCCGAAAGCCATTGGAGAGTTGCATTCTCTCATAGGGCTTAACCTTTCACACAATAGAATCACTGGTACAATCCCACTTACATTGTCTAATTTAAGCAATTTGGAATGGTTGGACCTCTCATGGAACCAGTTGAAGGGTGAGATTCCCATGGCTTTGACAAATTTGAATTTTTTGGCGGTCTTGAACCTTTCACAAAACCAGTTTGAGGGAATGATACCAATTGGTGGACAATTTAACACATTTGAAAACGATTCCTATGTTGGAAATCCATTGTTGTGTGGAATCCCTTTGTCAAAACCTTGCAATAACGATAAAGGAAGGGAAGCACATCCAACAGTTGATGAAGAAGAATTAAGATTTGGGTGGAAATGCGTTGTGGTGGGGTATTCATGTGGGATGATGTTTGGAATGATATTGGGTTGTAGTGTATTCTTCGCCGGAAAACCCCGATGGCTTGCAAAACTTGTTGAAGCTGTGTTAAATATGAGACTCATAAGAACAAACAACGGAAATCGTAGAAATCGTAGAGGAAGGAATTAATGTAGTTTTAGTTTAATATGGTTGTTTTTGTGTCTATATGTCATTTGTGGTTTTAACTTCTCTCTGCTCTATCTTAAGTGACCAATTTCATGTTTGTTCAATTTCCAAATAATAAAGAATTGTTATGAATGCTTAACATGGCGTAATTGTCAAACAAACATCAAGGTAAAATCAATAAATTTCTATAATGAGTTTTAGTGAAGCTTCAAAGGAGGTTCCGTTTTGTAATATATTTTTACTTTTTAATTAAGCATATGACTTTATTGTTGATTTTGAAATAGAAAAATAGTAAAACCATTTTTTTAGTTATTCTCTCTTTTTATTATCTTATATACAAATTCATAAAAACAGAAAAAGAACAAAAACCAAATAATATTTTTATTATTAAAGATAAATGCAAAAAGAAAAATTGCAAATTGATTTTTTTATTATAGAAAATTTAGGGAAAGGAGACAATGCTTGAGTAGAATACAGGAAAAGCTTGTGGAGTGAGAGTAGGTGTAGAAATTCTTTGAAGGAGACATATATGAACTCATTTCTTAAAACAGATAAAAGACCTATTTTTTTCTCTACTCGATCATCTCTCAATGTTGAAAATGGACATTGTTTTCTCTATTTATTAACGGCCAATAAGATATAAATTTTGTCAGAATTAATTTAAAAAAAGATAATTGGATATATATATATATATATATTAAGATATCTAAAAAATAAAGACATACTTAATGATTTAGACATAAGAAGATAATATAAAATAATTATGTTATTTTATTCTCATTAATTATTAGTGTAATTATATGATGATTCTTACTCCAATAGAAATTTGGGCTTAAGAACAAATTTAATAAGATAATTCCTCTCTCACTCTCTCTTTCTCTCTATATATATAATTCATGAATCCTTCAAATCGTGTAACATAATTTTCAACTTCAAGAACATTTAAATAAAATTATTTAACTTATTAAATACCTAATTTAAATCAACAAAATTGTTAAATATTCAAAATAAAAATGATTGAGGAACTCGAAAGTTATTTAAGTATTTTAGGGGGTGCGGTTAAATAAAGTGGCTTGGTTGTGACTCTGACAAAGAAAGTGTACTACACGAGTTTTGTTTGTTTGTTTGAGCTCTGTGCTTTTACTTCTAAAATGCCATGAAATGGTGATATGATTAATGGTAACAAAGTTTAATATATGGAACAATATTCGTATGTAATTACTTAATCGAGGAGTGTATTTTGTGTCTCTAATCTAACGTTTCATCGTAGTTTTACGGTTAGGGGTTTGGGTCTCAGTGCCATTGTCATTTTGCTGTTTCCTCATCGTTGTAAGTTTTTTCTTTTTTTAATTTCTAACCACACTTTACTACTGACGGAAATTTGTTAAGAACTAAATCAAAGAGAGATTTGTTGGATAAACTCATAAAAAAAAAATATAATTTTCAGTCAATAGTGAAAAGTTTGTCCGGAGAGTGTGTTACCAGAATTTGTTTAATTTCTCTATAAACCACTATTGGATTAATAGTCTTAATCATATAGTTAATATTTGCAAGATATTAGATTGATCTATAATTGTTTGATCACCCCCTTTATGAAAAATGGCGTAATATATACATTTAAAATATATGAATTAAAAATCAGTTGATTAGCTTCTTATTGTTACAGTTTTCCCATATTTTACATGAATATATTGTAAATATATATAATTATTTTGAAGATCCTTCCACCACCAACACCTATCCGAAGGGTCGAGGTGCATCATATATCCATGAGCGACGACTTGGATCCCAGACCCAACAACGAACCTCAGGTAGAACTAAAGGAAGAGGTAGTACTATGCCAAGTGGTCGAGCAGGACAGAATACGCGATTGGGATCAACCTTAGGAGCAGAGGGAAAAAACATCATCACAACTGTCCTATTAAAAAATACAAACTTGTTCGCATGGTCAGCAGCCGACATGCCGGGAATAGACCCTCGAATAATCTCGCACAAGCTATCGATCTGTAAGGAGGCTAGACCAGTAGCCCAGAAGAAGAGAAAGTTAGTTGGGGAGAAAGGACAGATAGCCGAGGAGGAAACCAGAAAACTTCTAGATGCGGGATTTATCCGAGAGGTGCATTACACTATGTGGCTGACAAACATAGTCCTAGTGCAAAAGAATAATGGAAAATGACGGATGTGTACCGACTATACTCATCTTAATAGGGTCTGCCCCAAAGATGCATACCCGCTACCGAGCATTGACCGACTGGTAGATGGAGCAGCCGGCCACAAGGTGTTAAGTTTTCTCGACGCATACTCCGGATACAATCAAATATGCATGAATCTGGCAGACTGGGAGAAGACAATTTTCATTACCGACAGAGCCAACTTTTGCTACGAGGTCATGCCTTTCGGCCTAAAGAATGCTGGAGCAACCTATCAAAGGCTGATGGACCGAATGTTCCGAGAGCAGACCGGGAAGACTATGGAGGTGTATGTTGATGACATAATCGTAAAATCCGATAGCGTGGAACAGCATGCCAACGACCTAGCCGAGGTCTTCCAGCAGATAAGGAAGTATGACATGCGTCTTAACCGGGAGAAATGCGTGTTCGGAGTTGAAGGAGGCAAGTTCCTAGGTTTTATGTTGACAAGCCGAGGAATCGAGGCGAATCCGGACAAGTGTCAAGCCCTGGAAACTATGAGAAGTCCGGATAACCTGAAAGAAGTCCAACGGCTGGTAGGAAGGTTGACATCACTGTCCAGATTCATGCCTAGATTGGCGGATAAAATCATACCAATTTTAAAGATCATGAAGAAAACAGAGAAGTTCGCGTGGAATGAAAGTTGCGAAGAGGCTTTCCAAACTGTAAAACGGGCGTTGGCACAACCGCCCATTCTGAGCAAACCTGTCCTTGGGACGCCTCTACTGGTCTACCTGGCCGTATCGCCGGAAGCAGTAAGTGCCGCCATTGTACAAGGCAAAACAGAACAAAAACCAATATACTTCGTAAGCCGAGTGCTACAAGATGCCGAAACCCGATACCAAGTGATTGAGAAGGTAGCTCTAGCTCTCGTCCACGCTTCCAGAAGACTTCGACAATATTTTCAAAGCCACGAGATCATAGTGCGAACTGACTTCCCAATCAATAAGATTTTGCAAAAACCCGAGTTTTTCGGGAGGATGATTGGCTGGTCAGTCGAGTTATCCGAGTTCAGCATCAAATACGAACCGCAAGGACCTATCAAATCCCAATGCTTAGAAGACTTCGCATCAGAGTTGCAGCAATGTCAAGAACCCGAAACCACATGGATGTTGCATGTCGATGGCTCTTCAAGTAAGAAGGGTGGAGGGGCCGGGATCGTTCTGGAAGGACTAGAAAACATACAAATTGAGCAATCTTTACGTTTTGGGTTCTCGACATCCAATAATCAAGCAGAATACGAAGCACTTATAGCCGAATTATTGTTGGCTAAAGACGTGGGAGCTCGGAAGGTGGAATGTAAGACAAACTCACAACTCATGGTCGGACACATCAATGGGAACTACCAAATCAAAGATTCTCTGCTCCTGAAATACTACTGCAGAGTTGTTAACATCATAAGCCAGTTTCATAGCGTCAAAATAAGCCATGTGAAACAACAAGACAACCTTAGGGCCGACACCCTGTCAAAATTAGCTACCGCTAAGATGAAAGGCCGACATGCCTCCGTCATCCAGCAAACCTTGTCGGCTCCGTCGGGGAATGCATGGTTACGGAGCGAGGAGAGGAAGATTGGGTATCCGACATGAAAAAAGTAATCAAAGATCGGGAAGAAGGGAAAGATGGCCATGACTTGTCTCTCGCCAAGAAAGCTTCCCGATCTGTCATAATAGGGGAAGACTTATATAAAAGAGGGTTCTCAACCCCACTACTCAAGTGCGTCTCGAAAGCAGAGGCCGAATACGTTTTGCAAGAATTGCACCAAGGAGCATGTGGATTACATTCCGGAGCCCGAACGATGGCAACTAGAGTCCTGAGGGCCGAATACTACTGGCCAACTCTAAGAACTGATTGTGCCGATTTCGTGAAAAAATGTGTAAGTTGCTAAGAGCACGGTCCACTAATCCACCTTCACCCTCACAATCTCCAAAGCATCAACTCTCCCTGGTCGTTTGCCCTGTGTGGAATGGACATAATAGGCCCCTTCCCACCAATTACTGGGCAAAGGAAGTTTTTGTTGGTAGCAGTTGATTATTTTACAAAATGGATAGAAGCAGAACCCTTCGTAAACATTACGGCTCGACAAGTTCAGAGTTTTGTTTGGAAGGACAGCGTTTGCAGGTTTGGAATCCCGCACACCATCATCACGGATAACAGAAGATAATTCACGGATCGAAAGTTGGCCGAATTCTATGAAAGCTTGGGTATCCGACACAAGATAAGCTCTGTGGAGCATCCGCAAACTAACGGCCAAGCTGAATCTGCCAACAAAGTCATCCTGAATGAATTAAAGAAAAGACTTGGCAGTGCCAAAGGTAAGTGGGTAGAAGAGCTCGTGGAAGTTCTCTGGGCATATCGGTGTACCCCCCATTCGACAACTAGGGAAACCCCGTACAACCTCACCTACGGCACAGACGCCATGCTGCCAGTCGAAGTCAGAGAATCGACAATCCGAAGAGAACTCCATAACCTGAAGATAAACAAAGAATGTCTAAGAACGGAGTTGGACTTACTCCAGGAGTCGCGTGACAAGGCCAAGATAAGAGAAGAGGCTTGCAAACGAATAGTTGCAAGAAGATACAATTCAAAGACTAAACCCAGAGCGTTCCAAGAGGGAGATCTAGTTTGGAGGATGAAAGGGAGGCTCGTAAGGTCCCGACAAAAGGAAAGTTCAATGAAAATTGGGAAGGCCCCTTCAAAGTCAGAGAAAATCTTCAGAGCGGCGCGTATCGCCTAGAATACCTGAATGGCCGAGAAGTTCCCAGGACGTGGAATGCGAGCCATTTGAAAATGTACTTTAGTTGATATGTATCATAGGTGTACTCTTTCCTACCTTCAATCATTTTTCCCAGAGGTCTTCTTTCCCGAGGGTTTTTTATTGAAAAAGGTTTTAACGAGGCACCACATTCAATGAAATCATGCTTATCAGCTAAATTTTCTAGCAAATCACTAATGCAAGTACCTAAAAACCTCTTGGCCAAGGAAGAATTCACCAAAGTGAGACCTTGCCGAGAGTGCGATAAAAAACCTCTCGGTCAAGAGAGTTTCAAGGAAAACCTCTCGGCCAAGGAAGAATTCACCCAAGTGAATCCCTGCCGAGAGTACGATAAAAAACCTCTCAGCCAAGAGAGTTTCAAAGAAAACCTCTCGGCCAAGGAAGAATTCACCCAAGCGAATCCCTGCCGAGAGTGCGATAAAAAACCTCTCGGCCAAGGAAGAATTCACCCAAGTGAATCCCTGCCGAGAGTGCGATAAAAAACCTCTCGGCCAAGAGAGTTTCAAGGAAAACCTCTCGGCCAAGGAAGAACTCACCCAAGCGAATCCCTGCCGAGAGCGCGATAAAAAACCTCTCGGCCAAGAGAGTTTCAAGGAAAACCTCTCGGCCAAGGAAGAATTCACCCAAGTGAATCTCTGCCAAGAGTGCGATAAAAAAACCTCTTGGCCAAAAGAGTTTCAAGGAAAACCTCTCGGCCAAGGAAGAATTCACCCAAGTGAATCCCTGCCGAGAGTGCGATAAAAAACTTCTTGGCCAAGAGAGTTTCAAAGAAAACCTCTCGGCCAAGGAAGAATTCACCCAAGTGAATCCCTGCCGAGAGTACGTAAGTATACATGCACCACCCAAAGAGAAAGAGAAAGAAAGAATACAAACAATATTGAAAAGAGAAATAACTTGTTATTTGATTAATCAAGGGAACCGGCAAGCCGATTAGGTCTACACAAAAAAGTGCGGTAACGTTTTTATCACGCTTCATTAAGTCTGAAGCCATTCGCTTGCCAAGAACCAAAGTGCGGGAGCACAACTCCATGAAGGCATCGTGCACTTGAGAAGGACAAGCCGAAAGGTAGGCGTCCTGTCGATAAGGATTGAGCTTGATGGAAACTTTCTCGGCTACTCGTAGGTCATGCCCCAAGAAGTCTGGATCTGAACTAGATCCCCCAACACCCCGACCTTGTTTGGGAGATCTCTCGGGAGAACGATCCCCGTGACACCGAGAAGCTTTGCCCCAGTCCTTCCCATGTTCCTCCTTCCTCTTCTTCGGATTAATAGAGAGCATTTGAGCTTCAGGTCCCGATATGGTGGTTATATGGATAGCAGCTTCCACTGGAGTGGAAGAATCTCCTAAAGTCCCATCCCTCTCGGCCTTTCGAGCTTCCCTATTCAGGCGAAGCTCGCTGAAGTAATCCTTCTTCCCACCTGGCGGCACCAAGCTTGCCATTACACCTGAGCAATATCAAACAAGTTAATCAGAGCGAAAACGCACGCCAAGACGAGTAAAAACACATACCGTCAACATCAACACATCTATCAGTAGACAAGTAGGCACGGACGAGGGACCGGGTTGGAATCTTGCGAGGAAGTTGGTCCAACACCGCTAACATTTCAGATAGCTTGTGCATGGATCCCGCCGCGACATTGGATGAGTTGCGCCAAAGAGCCACCAAATACATGCAACTGGAGAAATTGAAAGAATTTTGAAGCAAAGCTCAGGCACCCGACGAGCCCGAGAGGAGTAGTGACAGAAGCAGACCGACATGGTTCGGAAGGCCTAGAGTCTTGGAAGAAGCCCTCAATGCAGATCTCCTGAAGGCACAGAGCAGAACTCCCACCCCACAGAGTGCAGATCAGACTAAGCATTGTCGATATCACCTCAATTTTGGGCACACAAAGAAAGATTTTTGGGCCCTGAAAGATAAGATTGAAAAGTTCATACAAGCAAGCCATCTGCGACGTTTCGTCCAAACAAGTCGTGAGGATGGAAAATATGAAGTTGACGTCGGAAAGAGACAAGAGGGACGTAGGAACACCTTGAAGAACGAGCGACGAGGCCGAGAAGGTCGAGGAGGAAGGGACCGTCGAGGAACCATGCCAATACGAGGAGTAATAAACACGATTGCCGGAGGTTTCGCAGGAGGGGGTACTACGTCATCCTCCCGAAAAAGACACCTTTGAGCAGTCAGCTCTGTGTACTCCATCAGCAGAAGTAACAGGAGAGACCTGCCTCCTATGCTTTTCACAAACGCAGACTTTAGAAACATAAACCCAAGACACGACGACCCTATGGTGGTCACCATTGAAGTAGCCAACTTTGTCATCATGAAAACTCTGATAGACCAGGGTAGTTCTGTGGATATCCTGTACTGGAAGACCTTCAGGAAGATGGGCATATCGGATGACGACATTGTCTAGTATGATGAGCAAATTATTGGTTTTGGGAGGCAAAGAGTCAACACCAGAGGATACATTGACTTGGACACTAAGTTTGGAGAGGGAAACCGAGACTGCCGGACAATCAAAATCAGATACCTACTGGTCGATGCCGAAACATCTTACAATATCCTGATCGGACGATCCTCCCTCAACAAATTGGGAGCTATAATCTCGACACCCCACCTGACCATGAAGTTCCCGGCCGACAACCCGAATCGAGGCCGAGAGGTGGTCACTCTCCATGCCGACCAAATAAATTATAAACTTAATAGATCAATGACAAACACATTTGATATATTGTTATTGATAGCATAGGAATAATTGTAATTTACACCAGTTGAAGTTTGTTTTTTTATCAGTTAAATAATTAAATTAATAATAAGTATAAAAAAGGTGCTTTAATTTATAATTAAAGTATAAATCACGAGTAATTTAGGCATAGTTAATTTAAACTTTGGATAAACTACAAGTTATTATTCTTTTTTCTTATGATAAATTCCTCTAGAGTATTTCAAGCCCAAATAAAACCAAAGTTATATTGTTGTTCACTAAACATTGGTCATAAAATATTCATTTCTAGAAGAGACTTGATTCATTTAGATTTAAGATTGTTTTTCAAGTGTCAAAGAAGACAATTCTCAATATCTTTGTGCTTTGCAATGACTATAAATAAAAGTTAGGGTCAAATACTTTCTAAAGTTTAGCATTATCTTCCAATACAGGTATTCATATATGGGCAGTTATATGTTAGTATTTCTCGAGTGAAATATAAAAAAAAAGGTTTGAAAATGTTAATTTTAGATGAAGACAGACAACAAACTATCTCAACTACTAATGTGGTTTACAAGGAAGTATTTGAAAATCTTTAAAACATGATTTTACATCACACGTATGAACATTATTATATTTTCTAATAATTTTATTTGTTTATTTTTTTACATATAAAAAAGTGACTCTCATTTAATACTTCTTTATAATGATATGTGTTTTTCGACACATGATAGCAATTGTGATTGTGTATATACCTGCATATTCTTTGACTAATCACATATACATTAATCTTATAGTCATAGCTATGACCATTGAAATTTCCAGTTTTTGGGTTTTGACTAACTATATTTCTTTTCAACTCTTATGAGAGTCAGATATGCAAACATCATTTGTAATGACATATATGACTCCTACAAACAAGCATTTATTGTCAGTCATTTGTGTTTATTTAATTGTTTCATGAAGATCGTAGTTAAATCTTCACAGGTTCAAATGAGCAATTCTGCATGTATTTGCATAATTTTGAATTTACAATCTTTTTTTTATAATGACTATAGTTATTGATACTTTTTTATTAATTTCAGAAATTATGATGTGCTTGGTAATCAAAAGTCATTATGGACTACGATGGAGTAATTTAAGGTTTTATTTCAATAGTGTTCATTTAATCATTTGATAAAAAAATAGATAAACATGTGAACTTTTAAAAGATTTATCATATTTCAAATTATCTTATCAAAAAAATATAATATGCTTTGCCATAACATATATGTCATTCCACTATATATCATAAATGTTTATATGTCATTCCACTATATATCATAAATTTGTATTGTATATTGCTCTCTAATTTGAATATGCTCTTTGGAAAGACAACTTTCGTTTCAAAGACAACCTACATGGCATTCAATCATACGTGAAACATTACATCATAAATAAGAGGTATGAACATTATGAAATTTTTAATAATTCAATTTTTAATTATAATTTTGTTATTAAATAACCTAATAATGTCTTTCCATACAGTAATGACAACTGCATTCTTGGATCAAAAAAATAATTATCTTTCTCATTTTTATTTTTTAACTCACCATTTCTTGGTTTATTACATGAAAATAATACTTCAATAATCGGAGATACACATATCTACTTTTTTCTTGGCCAATGTGAACTCCACTAGTCAATATAACATTTGTTTTTTTACTAACTGTTTCTTATTTGAATTTGCGGGGTAACATAATTTTTCTGATCGTAGTTATGCTTCTGTTACAAAATTATAATAAATATAATGTTTTATCAAAAACTTCTATTAATATGTTTGCATTTGGACAAAATAATATTTTTACTTACTGTTTTGTTGTTCTAAGACGTAACAGTACAAGTATGATAAGTACAAAATTAGTCTTTTATCTTTCATATATTTTCACCAATTTTACATTTAAGTTATCTGTTGTGGTAATTGAAATGTGTTGACATTATAATCTAATATTGCTCAACACTCAATTTATGACACCTAAAACAAGAAACTTATCTAATTCATTTTCTATTGGTTGTTGGTTGACATATTTTGTCACTAAAATTGCATTTTTGTCTTATTTTTTTTCTACCTTTTGTCAATATCGTTATGCAATAGTTATTAAATTCGTTAATAATTGCTTCTTCATATTAAGTTGCTTATTTTAAATTTGTTGATTTAAATATGTTAATTCAATAATATAATGTGTTTTATAGTAATATTGTTTCATATACACATTTATATATTGGTAATTACATTTCCACAACTATATTTCTGTTTTTTTTTTTACTTAGCTTCTACAATATTATGTTTAAATCATATGTGTTGTCTTATTTAAAATGTGTTGACTTGATCCTATCATGTGGTCAACACTTCAAATTTGATAGCTACATTAAAATAGTATAATTCATGCTTCTGTTTGGAATTACTATTGTTGTATCTAATTTTTACTTTTATTTTTATGTATTGCATATTTACTTGCAAAAATGATATTGTGTTGCGTTATCTACTTAATTTGTTAATATTGTAATTTAAATTTTTCTAAAAATTTCGGATACAATGCTAGTTTTTATATGTATTTGGATACCGTTAAATTCGTATATATGTTCCTACATGATATAAACTCGGAGAGTGCAACTCGACGAAGACAAGATGTTTTTCAAGGAATGAATTTTCAGTTGGTCTCCGATGAAAATGGGAGGTTCACCTCAAAATGACTTTCCGATGCTTAGGTTAGTAAGAGCACAAAGATAGCTAGCTATTAATCATGTGAGAATTAAGAGTATGAGATAAGATTCATAGAGAATGGATATTTATAGATTCATCAAGTGATATTTTTTTGAGATGATGTTTGTGAGTCCCTTGGATTGACCATGTAACTACTATTTAATATTTCATATATAACCACTCATCATTATAAGTTCATTTATTAGACCAATTTATTTATAATGATCATTAATGATAAATAACGACTCTTATACAAAGTTGGACAGTCACCCAAATTATTAGTAGTCCCAACCTAGAAGCAAACAACTAATAGATCTCAACCAATATATTCATATATATAATTTTTTTTCTTCGAATAGATCTCAACCAAGTCGTCATTAATCACGAGTTCAATTTCAATTATAACATTGTCAATTTAATCTTAACTAAGATGTTGTTGGTAATTGGATTAGAGTTTTTGTAAATGTTATTAAAATAATTTGTTAACCAATATAAATTAGAATTTACTTAATGTTGATATAAGTATTTTTTTAATAATTGTTTTGGATGCACCCGTCTTTGCTACAGTGCAAAGCAATGACAATGCTTCAATGTTTCAGTAGCAAACTACTTCAGTTGGCCTCTCCCTTAAAAAATTAATATAATATCTTGTAAACCAATGGTTCATATCAAATATTAAATTTATAAGAATAGAAATTACACTTGATCTTAGCCAAAAGGCCGAAAAAGATATTTTTGTATTGTTACTTGTAATCAACATTAGTTAAAGTTTTTTCTACCAATATTAATAAGATTATATTTTGATTGATGTCATTAAGAATTCTTTTACTTGACCTCTATTTAAGTTCTTTTTTAAAATATTATAGAGATTATTATTTTTATTTATACCATTAGTTTTATTTTTTTTATCAAAAGTCGATAGAGATTTTTTTTAATATTAGTTAGATAATTTTAAATTTTGACTAAAATTCTTTTTGATAATATAAAAAATAATATATCAACATCATAAAAATATCAAGCAAAATAATTTCAACTAAACTCAATTGATAAAAGCATTCTCTTATTTAAAACAACAATTTGAAGGTAAAGAAATTCAAAGTTAATATATTTGAATTTCTTTGAATTGTAAGATTCTGAACGCCGTTTATTTTCACTTTTTTATGCTGCTTACTCAGTTGCATGGCAAAAGCACTTATCGGTCTTAGCAGCGCAATTCCAAGCTGCCCTAGCTTCTCATTCCAGTGACAATATGTGAAGCTTCCAAACACAACGTGGTGCCAAGAACACCAACATTTGAAGAGACGCTCCCATTGTTCAACAAGTTAATCACCAATGGTCCAAGTCATGTCATTCTCAAAGATCCAATGACACACCTCAATTTGCCCCGGACCCGACCCGAGAGCCAAGAAAGCACCGTGAGATGGGCTCCAAGCTGACGTGTCCAAGTGACAGATGGCAACTCCACGGTTGATCTTGGCCTTGCTTTTCGGGTCCAACAGATCCGCTTCGTAGACCCGAACCTTTGGAACCGAATGGCAGTAATAAAGCAAATAAGGAAACAAACTCTGGTGACAAGAAACGGATTCAGTAACTCTCCCACCGTTAATCCCATTCACCCAACCCACCATCACATTCCCCTTCGACCCCTTCACATTCTCTGTGGTTCGAACCACAACGTTGGAACCCAACACCCCTGTGGCGAAGTCCACCATATCCTCGATGGACCCCACGCACCTCTTGCTCTCACCTTGGCTCGGTACTCTCTCGCACTCGCTCACTGAATCCTTCACAATCTTATCTAAACTTGAACCGGCACCAACCTCAAAAACCCGGTTCACCTCACTAACGGTAAACGGTAACTTAGACAAAATTACCCGGGGCAAAAACGACCTTTCAGGCATTTTATCTCTAATATCCGGCATAGCCATCACCGTTCCCTCTTTCAGCATAAACTCCCGAAAAAACTTACCCTCCTCAACCCAATTTTTTACTATTGTGCCACTGAAACTCTCGTTTTTGTAGCTCGCAAATGTTTGAGCGCCCTGTTTGGCATACTCAGCGAAAGAGGAGTTGATTCGGTAGCCAGAGAATCCAAACTTCTGTTTCTCACCACCCTTTCCGTACCCAATGAACTTATCCGAGTTACTGTTGTCTGATTTATCATACCCCTTGAAATCCATATCAGCACCGTTAGATTCTTTTCCGTAATTCTGAAACGAGTCACTCCCGCCGTTGGATTCAACCCTGTAAGTATCGAACCTGTCAACGGCGCCGTCTCCACCGTTACCGTAGCTCTCGAACGTGTTCGTTGGATTGTTCCCTTGGTTAGCGTAGTTCTTGAACGTGTCGTTCACTCTAACGCCGTCGTTGCCGTAGCTCGAGAATCCGGTTAGGGTAGGGTTGGAGCTCGTGCCGTAGTTTTGGAACGAGTTTTCCGTCTCATTGCCGCGTTTCCCGTAACCGGCGAACGATTGTTGGCCGCCGTTACCGTTCTCGGTGTATCCAGTGAAGGATTGGGTTCTTTTTCTGGCGTCGTCGGAGTAGGAGGCGAATTCGAGGTCGTCAAAGCCGTTGACAGGTTCGGCGTAGTTTTTGTAACTGGAGGTGCCGGCGGTGGCGCCGCCGCCATAGCTTCGGAATGTGTCGTTGATGACGTTGCCGAAGGAACCGTAGGTTATGAAATCGTCGCTGTGATTTACGGAGGCTTTGCTGTATAGGCGGAAGTCATTTTGGGGGCCGTTTTCGCGCTGGTTGTCGGAGTAGTTCTTGAACGAGTTGAGTCCACCGATTCGACTCGTTCCGTAGTCGGAGAAGTTTCTGTTGTTGTAGATAGCAAATTTAGCGTCTCTGCTGGTCCGTTGGGCGGAGAGAGAGAGAGGTTTGGAATGACAGAGTAAGCGTGCGGCGGAGCAGAAGCGTGGGAGGTGCGCGGAGAGAGTGTTGTTGGCGGCAAGTTTGGCGAAGGTGGCGGTTTCCGCTGCGGTGAGTGGAGAGGCCTTGGAGAGAAGAAAATGTGGCTTTGGTGATTTGTTGGTGATTTTGTTGTCCCAGTAACGAATTAAGAAAGCCTTTGGGGTGAAAGGATTTTGGTTTTTATCTCTGGCGCTGGCAACCTGCAATATTGATAATGAGCATGAATAATAGAAATATATAAATAGAATTTGACATTTTGTTACTTGAGATTTAAAAGAGTGGAGTAAGTAGGGAAGAGTAATGTTGGAAGAAAATGGAGGAAAAGAAGGGTAATTACAGTGAGAGATGAAAGGAGGAGAAGTAGAAAGATGCGGGTGATCATGTTTATGGACACTGACAGTTGTGATGTGAATGGTGGTGATGGAGAATTTTGGGTTGTGTACTTATACTACTTAGCGGCGGCTGCTACTGTCAATATTGTTGTGATCTCTATATTGAATGAAAGTTGCAGATTTTGTTTGGAATCATAGTTTTCACTTTTAAGAGAGCCCCTGAGACTGAAAATAGATGTTTAACATTTCAAGCTTTAAGCACAAAGAGTGAAAAGTTGAAGGTGGCAAGATTTTGGTAAACATGTCAACAAGTTTTGCAAATTGGAAGGAATTGGGAGGAGTTTCACTAATCCCTCATAATGTGCCAATGTATCTCTATATACTTAGTACACTCATGAAACACTTGGTTGCATGTAATTTTTTATGACAGACAAGTTATCACAAATAAATAATAGTTGGTTAAGAATGAGATATATGAATATCTTTCATGAGATAGATCAACCATTACAACTCTCAGAGTGGTCTTAACAAGAACTCTGCACTCAACTTTTGTAGAACTTTTAGAAATAATTTATTATTTCTTATATTGCGTGAATTTTCAACATGTAAAATGTATTCGGTGATAAATTTTTTAGTATTAGGGCATCCTGTTCATCAAAGTTACTGAAGGCTTTGAATTTGACTTCATTGTTAGCATTAAGAAAGATTCCTTTTAGATAATGCAGAATTCGAAAAAGAAGCTTGACGATGTGCAGTTATAGAAGCAGAAAAAGCTGACTAAGATGATGAACCACATGTGTTATATCTTCTCTTATATTAGTAAAATAGATATGCCTCCCTATATATAAGTATTCAAGTATTCTATTGGATGTAGGGTCTCTGTTAGATCACGGGGCAACAATTTGTTTAATTTAAATTTAGTGACAATTTTTAACATATTATTTAAAAAAAATAAAATATTTTAAATAAAATTTACATTTAAAAAAAGAATTAAATATATTTAAAAAATAATTTATCAAAATTAATTTCAAAGATTTTTTTTAGGGAATTTACTGTTAGAAAATTTATTAAAACTAGAAACAATTTGTAATTGAAATTTTTTAAACTTTTTCCAACACACAAAACAAACATCCACAATCAAATATAATAATGGAGAGAAAAATAATTTTACATTTAATATGACAGATATATATTTCAGAAAAAACAATAAGTTGTTTTATAAAACATTGATTGTATTAAGATCAACAGAATTTTATTAAAGTATTTGTGTTTCAAATAATTTTAATAATGAAAAATTGATAGAAATTACAACAAAATATATTAAGATTCGATATAACAATCAATATCAATTATCTGAGTAATTCTAGTTTTACAGAAAATCAAAATCAATATAAGTTTGCAAACATTAAAAAAATAAATTATTTTTTTTAAAAACCAACAAATTGATCATATAAAAAACAAATTATTACGCAAATAATTCATAAAGTAGAATAAAAAATATAGAAAAATACCAAGAATTTTATATTAGTTCACTCATATATAAAATTACATCCAATCTCACCTCACACCAAGATGATTTTCACTAAAAACGAAATTATTTACAAGAAAATACACAAATTGTTGACATAATTGACAACATATGTCCAAAATTGAGCAGAAATATTAGATTGAAAAATCAAAACTCTAATAACATTTAAGAGGTGTTGATGTTTTTTTTTTCTATTATCACATTTTGTTTAGGTGTTTCAACATAATTGGTCTGATGCAAAGTTCCTTCAAATTCAAAGTATTTCTTCATAGCAGATTCACACCCATTATTGGATTTTATTATTTTAATAGCAGTGGCAAACTGGTTTTTTACATATGCTATGAATTAACAAGATATATACATGTTTTAAACTTATTATGCATTAGAGAAATCCAAGTATAATGTGAGTAATCATCAATAATGGTAAAAAAATATTTATGACCATTTAAAGAAGATGTGGGACAAGGTCCATAAATATCAAGATAAATAACATCAAATATCTTGCATGCATGGTATATACTTTGTGGAAATGTAACTTTTTTTGTTTCTTTAAGTGGCAAGCATTACAACTATCGGTTCTAGGCAAGCATTACAACTATCGGTTCTAGAATCACTAATGTATAAATACTTTTGCTTTAGAATGGCAAGCCTTTCACTAGAAAAATGTCTCAATCTATTATGTCAAAGATTGTTGTTGTCAATTTTACAAATTTAAATCCTATCAACCATATTAAGTGAACAATTTGAGCCTTTAAAAATATACAGACCAACATGGATTTCAATTGTACTAATCCTTCCTTTTATTTTCTGGTCCTGGATCACATAAACATTCTTTAAAAAGGAACTCAATGTCATAGGAGGATACCAATTTTGAAATAAAAATTAAGTTATATGCAATATCTAGAATAAATAAAAACAAAAATTTCATTAATAATTTTGGTTGTTCCTATGTTAGTAGCTTTAACCTTTGTTCCATTAAGCAAATTAATAATAACATAATAATTTTCTTATAAGAATAAAATTTATCAGAAGAGGAAGAAGTCACATGATTAGTGACGGCTGAATCTAACACACATGTTGTCACACTATTTGTCTTAAAAGAATTAATGTTGAAAAAACTTTTACCTTCAGCATAAATAACTTTTACCTTGATTACAAAAATTTGAAATGATAACACTTATTTGCTTTATATGCAATGTGATTGTATCTTTATCAATATTTGTTTGATTAATCAAAGTTATCAAAGCTCGATAATGCTATTGAGTGAACCATATATATTGCTCAACATTATTAGATTCTATTTCTTTATTTGTATCTTGAGTCTTAGCCAAATTGTTGTTTCCACTATAGTGCTTGTGACCAGGTAGAAACCATATTTTATATAGCAAACATCATCCGTGTGGTCACCTTTCACACAATGAATACAAATTTTTCAATTTGTAGGGTTCTTGAAACTCTTTTAAGGGAACCATATTTCTTAAAACAAACAAATTCACCATGACTATTCTTTCCACAATATGCACAAGATGTTAAAATGGTAGCCATCGCAACCTTGATTTCTAATTTAGTGAAAAAACTATTGTCTTTCTTATTGCGGGACATAAGAATTTTTCTTAGAAATGGGAGGTATAAGATCAATCAAAAGAACATGAAACCTAACATCACTATATTGATCATTTAGGCCTCTTAAAAACTATATGTCAATGTCTTCTATTTTACTCTATGCAATTAAAGATGTAACCCCACAAGAACATCTCGTGTTGCAGCTGCAAAGAAGGTCAAGTCTAAAGTTCTCTAACTCATCCCATATAATTATAAAACTTTTGTAAAAAAAATTGTGATGGTATATTCTCTCTCTTTTAGATATGCGACCTCCATTTGTAACTATATGTTCTTAAAAGGTCTCCTTGAAAAAAATCTAGACTTCAAGTTGTTTCATATGTCTTGGGCTTTCTCCATTCAAAGAATGCTTTGTATCATAGGTGGTGACATGGAATGTAGAAGCCATGAAACCACCTTGCATTACTTCCAAGCTTGATAAGATGCATCATTCTTCAATGATTCAATAGTGATCATAGATTGTGATCATAGTTCTACTCCATTAATAAGTTTGAGCTTGTTCTTTGCACTCAAGATTGTGTTCATAGATTTACTCCATAAGTCATAAGTGATAATTATTAGAGTCAAAAACAAAAAAAAACACGAGTTATAGTTGAATTCGGTGTAAGTATATATAATTATGTATAGATTAAAGAATAGTAAATTCTTTTGTCATCATGAATGCTAAGTTTGGATCCGAGTGAACACTGTTCACTCGGATAGAAAGACATTGATTTTGAGAAGGTAAGTATGTTTGTATCAACGTAATTGTGAAGAATTGAAAGCGTAGGAAAGAGTGAAGGAGTTCAAAATTGTTCCTCACATAGATGCTGAGACTTGAGAGGAAAACCACCTCAGCAATGTCATTTTCATTTAAATAATAAATATATTTTATTTTTGTTACTTTTTTTATTTACATTTTATTTGGTTTTGTATTTACATATCTTTACAAAATATCAATTTATAATTTAAATTTAAATTTAATTTTAAAACATATTAATTAATTTATTATTATTTATATAAATATTATAATCGATTATATAATATAATATAATAAAATAATGTTAAATAATAATTATTATTAATAAAAAATATTAACAATTAATAATAATGAATATATAATTATTTATAATAAAAACATAATTTATACAATAATAATGTTGATTATAAATATAAAATTATTATTATTTAAATTTGAAATAAAAATTACTTTTAATTAAATTTTTGTAATAATGAATATTTAAATATTATTTATTTTTATTTAATAATTTTTATATAATAAAAATATTAATAATTATATTTTTTTAAATATTAAGGTAATTTTTTTTTCTCATTTTTCTTTCAAATTCTTACCCATCAATTTCTTCAAATCTTCACATTTTCACTTAGAATCCAAACACAACCGAAATAAGGAAAAAAAATCACCTGGAAACTTTTTTAAAGAAAGAATAAGCAAAAGAAAGACAAAGATTAGAGATACCATCTTAAAATCCTTGTAGTCATTAAAGAACTGGAACTACATGTTATCTTGGTTGCAGTAAAATGTAAAAGATTCATGTAAAATGAAAAGAAGAATAAAAAAGAAAAGAAAAGAAATACGAAAACTCTATACATGGAAAGAGCATTTGCAGAAAAAATAAATTTATCACTAAAAGAACAAAACAATGAGTTATAAAGCTGAAAACAATAAAAACCGGAAAAACTACAAAACACACTTAAGTGTGACTAAGCTTATCAAATTAAATTAAAACGACATATTTTATTTAAAATAATAGTTTTCACTATTATGAGAGAAATTATGTGGTTATTAAGAAATAAATAAAATAAAATAAACCTTTTAATTATAAAAAAATATAATAAAATAATGGATACCAATTTGTTGGGTTTACATTTTGTACTTTGAAATTTATTTTCTAGAGTTTTACAAATCAACAATTGTATTCACATGTTATTATAATATTTTTTTCCCTTTTCACTTATAAGATATTATAATAAATGTTGAAAGCCCATTATTATTTGGGTGGGTCTCGACGTGTGACGCACTACGTGATGGCGGCTGAAAACAAGAACCATTAATTGCACTTTGTTATGGGGCCTTGCATTTTACACTTATTTTATTTATACATTTTTTCGCTATTTTTCCGAAGGCATTTTTCCAAATCAAGTTTCAGAAATCATGTCTCAAAATTTATTTAAGAAATTTTACCATTTTAACACGTTCTAAAAACTAAATTTTAAAGTGTTAAGGATTTTAATATTTCTCGAAATTTAATTTGAAATTTATTAAAATTTAACACTGGCATAAAATTTGTTAAAATTTGAAATTTGAAGCTTTATGAGTTGACAATGGCGGCTGGTGACACTGCTATGTGGTACATGAACTTTAATATAAAAGCACAACAAATCTGACTCAAAGACCAATAATTTTAAAAAAATAGTATTCTAAATTGCTATTCTGAAAACAATTTAATATTGGACTAAAATTATTTAAATTTGGAAAACTGGAGAACCAATGTTATTAAAGTTTTATTATCACTTTATTTGCAAAATAAATCATATTAGGAAAGAAATAGAATGTGTTAAAGTTCCCATAATGTTAGTTTCAGGAGTAAATAATAATTTGTAACAATATCATATTCTAAAAAAAGTTTTATAAGAATGATAAGTGGATTTAAGCTTATATTGTTAACTTTAATCGTGAAATCAAATAATGGTATTGTTAATCAGTGAATAATGGTATTGTTAATAGGCAAGCCCTTTTGCATCTATACCTTCTTTCTACACCTTCATATATATTTTTCCTACATTTTTATATATTTTTTTAATTTCAATCATATCCTTCAGAGTATATGTTAGAGTTTTTTATTTGTTTATGTTTTTCATTTATTTTAAAATTATAAAATCCGTAACACTCTTCTATTATAATATGTATTTTAAATTATGTAATTTAAAATATAATTCTAAATCCAAAAATATCTCTCATATTATATAATTCAAAATACATGATAAATTATAGAATTTGAAATACATATTATAAGGTGTTATAGATTATACAATCCAAAGCTATTAAATATCTTTCGTATTCTATAATTTAAATGAACTTTTAAAAAGTAAATTATTCTAAATTTCTGGATGTGGAAATACCTTCTAAATTTTACAATCTAGTCCAGTGTAAATAGAAAAAATAACATTTTTGGATTTTAGAATAATAATGTATTTTGTAAGAATAAAATGGTCTTTTCGCCTGTAGGGGTGTCAAGAGAAACTATGAAGGTGCAGGAAAAAATAGCCATCCGCAAAGGAGGAGGCAGGGTATGTGTGTGCTGGGCTGGACCGCTATATTTTTTTTCTTACATCCCTACATTCTTCTTCCTGCACCCATATATTCTTTAAAATATTGAAATTATTCTTGATAGTTTTGATGATTTGAAGTAGAGATTCTATAAGAAAAAATGTTTCTGGAATAGAAGTTTTATTAGTAAAAGGTGTTTTTGGAATAGAAAATTCAGAAGACAAAATTATTTCAGAATATCTATTCTGAAACATATTTTTTTGTTTTTGGATGAAAAATTCGGAATTCATAAAATATGTTCCAAAAATATTCCAGAAAAAAAAAACCTGAAAGCCATTTTTAAAAGGGTTAAAACAGTCTTTTCCGAAATTTATGGGGTACAGGAAGATATTTGTTGGGGTGAAGGAAGAAACATCCATGCGTGCTTTGGGCAGTTTCTTCCTGCACCCCTACATTTTTCTTTTTGCACCCCCACAATGTTGTGCAAAGATAAAAGTGTCCCTATATAAATTGTACATTTTTTTTTTGTATTTCGGATTATGAAATTCGGTAAATTTTTGTATTGGTGCTTTCGGTAAATTTTTAGATTGGCGCATCCGGTAATCTCCCGGATTGATGTTTCCGGTAGAACATGAATGATAGTGTTAATCCAAAATAAAAAAAATGCAAAACATCCATATTTGAAAAAACCATTCCAGATCCATCAATCCGTAATTCAAAATATGCATTCCGGATTTAGAAATCCATAATTGAAAAAAATCATTCCAGATCCACCAATCTGTAATAGAAATTAGGCTTCCGGATTCAACAATCTGGAAATCAATAATTTACACAAACTTTACTTCTGGAACACTCCCTCATCCAGAATGCAACATGATTCACTTCCGGATTGATGTATCCGTAGCACACTCCCAAATCCCGAAATTGTGGGGGTCAGTTTCGGAATTTACAAAATTGTGGGGGTGCAGGAAGAAAAATGTAGGGGTGCAGGAAGAAACTGCCCGTGCTTTGTTGTGTTTGGGTCATGAATTATGGCCCAAGCCTATGATTCTTTTTATCAAATCTATTTTGGTAAATAAATTAAAGAATACAAAAATTAAGTGAAAGAAAAGAAAAAGAAAAAGGCGCGATGTGACATGTTTGAAGAGCTTAGCTCCACATACTAATAATAATATTATTTGATTTAGTTTTATCAATGGCCACTCTTCCTTACTACACTCTGCATCCTCTATCTTCTTCTTCCACTTCGCTTCACCTTTCTTCATGCTCTTCCACACGTTCTCCTTCTTCTCTTCTCCAATTCCCCTCCATTCTCAGACGCAAACCCACCAAGAAGCCCAGGCTCTTCATGATCGTCCACCCCATTTTGCTCTTTAACGGCGTCGCCACCACTTTCTATTTCGACACCCAAACTGTCATCGTTACTGTCAGTGTGTTGGCCGCCATTGCTCTTTCTCTCTTCCTTGGCCTCAAGGTTCTTCATTTTCATTCTTTTAATTATGGGCTTCTCTGACTTCACATAAAAATCAAAACTTTTTTATTTTCCTTTTTAGATGTAATGTAAGACTTACTATACTACCCACATGCATTTATTGTTTATGTATTCAGTTATCTATTATTTCAGAAATGTGTTCAGTTTAGCTTATCATGGCTCCAATGTTGCTAATTATTTCCTTTTGTTGAATGATGTTTTTTGGCTTTGATTAAGACATTTACTTCTGCTTAGTGCTTACTCTCTGCTGCTTCAATTTTGGTTTTGGAAAATTGTGGAGTGGGAATGATAAATGAGATAAGTGATGTGATAGAAAACGTTGAAAGAAAAAAATGTACACTTGTAATTATCTTTTGAAACTTTTAGGTTTTGATTTGATAAAGTGATAAACATTTTTTTGGGAGGGGTGGTGGTCGTGGTGAATGTTGACAGCCTACCTCATTCAGAAGTGTAATGTTGTATTCATATGCATAATTGCATCAACATTTGCTTGTTGGCTACTTTCTAACAGTAACACTGTGGGTTAAAGTTGATACTTATGTTTGGTAACGAGTGATGGGGTTTTGCAGGGTGATCCGGTGCCTTGTGAGCGATGTGCTGGCAACGGTAATTATCTTTCTGCATTTGAACTTAAACATTGTTGTGCTTTAGTGTTGAATTTTAGGGGAATTATTGAGGCATGAATCATGATGGTAACAGTACGAGGAATATTTTAGATATTGGTAACGAGGATATCATTATTCTTGTGTTTAGGACCTTGACTTGAATGACTGTAGTTTGTGGGATAATGATTGTTTTGGCTGAGGATACTTGTGGTCTGCTTGATTGAGCAAGTGAGAAGGTGGAAAATAAAAACAGTTTTGAACTAAAGTTATTGGTGAGAATTGAAAGGAGATTGTTTTATTTCCCACTCTTCGTGTTTTTGTTATACCAATCAAATGTGTAGTGCTTTTCATGTGAAAATCTTCACCTCTTATTTCCACCTATTCAACCAAGAAGACATTTAGGGGCAATTGGTTGAAGTTTCAAAAAGTATTCCCAGCAACTACATGCCTGACTATTGTATTTTCATAAGGGGAGTGCTGGCAAGTGCTTGGATGAGGGTAATATGTAGAAGTTTGTGGATAACATATGATCTTCGAATTTTAGGCTAGATGACAGGTGTTGTGTTTCTCAGCCACTATAATGTATGGTATAGAGCATAAAGCTTCTACCAATTGTTTATGCATTATAAGATTGCGCTTCTATTATCCCAATAACTTCAAAGTTTTCTCTTCTTACCCCTTTTCACGTATGCTTTCTTCCTTCAATAATTATATCACTGTGAATGGAGATGTACTCTATGGCAATAGGTCATTTGGACTGGATAAAGAAAGTCTAGTACCTATTTTAGTGATGGTTATGAATGAGAGATCTACTTTCTACTGTCATTGTCCCTCTCACTATTGGGATTCCTGTAAGTCTGCATTGACCTGCGTTTTTACATTGCATGTGAAATTAAGGGGAACTTGTTTTAGTATTGAAAGAAGATACTATATTTTGAATAACATTGGTGACAAACAGGTGGGACAAAATGCGTGTTTTGTGACAATGGCAAGATGAAGCAAGATACGGGGTTAATTAACTGTAAAGTATGCAAGGGTTCAGGTATATCTTTCTGTTCTCATATGCGTAAAACAAATTATTATGATTGCATTTTCTTACATGAATATTTTGGGTTACCACCTTTAAGAAATTGTTTGATGTTGGTATGAGAAAATCAACATATTGTATCCCCTCGAGGGGAAAAGAAGAGATTATACTCTTTTTCCCCACGTTCAACAATGTCTTACTTAAGGTCTTCCTTGTTCTTTCTGTTTATGCATATGTTTCCACCTTATAGGATTGATATTCTGCAAGAAATGTGGAGGTTCTGGCTATTCCCGTCGGCTATGAGCTGTGAAATTCCTGTTATATATTAAAACCATCTGTTCTGAAATATGTAAGATCTTGTAACAATTTTATTGTTCATAGTGTTTTTTTTCTGTGAATCATTTTAATCAAGTTATTCTGAAGCCCTTTGAGGTCTTAGCTATTGAATCAGTCAAATTTTGATCATAACAGGTAAAAAATGGTTGTAGTCATGTAAATTTGACTAGGGGAGTGTTTAATCTGGTTTTTTCTTCTTCTTGACAATGTAAGTTAGGTAAAACATGCTTAGAAAAAAACTTAAAAGATTAACAAACATAGTTTTTGTTTTTACCAAAGAAGCATAGTTTTTGTAAAAGAAAAGGAGGGAAAAAGTAGTTTCAAAAACCAAACAAAGAGTTGTTTTTTAAAGAAGTTGCTCACAGTAACTTCATTTTGGGTTTTTATTAAAAAAGTTATTCACTGATTTTTATTTTTAACCAATTAGTTAAAATTGGACTAGTATTCGTATATCGTATTTTGATCTCGTCTATTATTTTAAAGTGTTTTTTTTTTAATTATTATCATTAAGTGAATATGTAATGTTAAGTTTAATAATATTTTATTACTTTTAGTGATAACTATCTTTTATTATGATTTTTATCTTTTAAACATTACTCGATAAAAATATTTACTAAAATTAAAAGAATTATCGATGATTAAAAATCACGAAAAACATTGATTATAAAGAAAAGCTTATTTAATCCATTTATTTGTATTAGTCTTTCTTTATTTAAGTTCTAAAATTAATATATCTGATATGAAGGCTAGCATTCTATGGGTTAGAATCAAATTCTTTTTTTATATTAATAGAAGAAATTATCGACAAAACTTATCATTAAATCATTAAGGGAACTATCCAAAAGTTATCTGATAAAGTAATATATATATTATAATAAAAAATTATGAGAATATTAACGTCTTCTCTTTTAATTTTAATGAAAACTTTTATCAAACAATACACTATTAAAAAATTATTTAATAATTAATTATTATATTGATTAAATTAGATATTAAAAAATATTAATATTTAAACTAATTTTTATTATTAATAAATAATTTTTAAATTAATATCTAATTAGCTACTAAATTAAAAAATCAGTAGTTAATAGATATTTATTTAGAAATTATTTATTAATAATAGAATTCATTTAAATATTAATAATTATTTTAATATTTAAAATAGTATCTAATTTAATAAATATAATAATTAAATATTGATTTTTATCAAATGATTATCTTATAATGATGTTTGAAAGGGAAAAAAATCATTAAAACAATTAGTTGTCATTAAACTTAAATGTTATTAAATTGAACATGTGATTACTTAATATAATAGTTGAAAGAATGTATTAAAATTAAAATCATAGACAAACCAAAACATAATGTAATTAAAAAAATTAAAAATCTTTTGTATTGAAAACAAAAATCATTAAAAGTTGAAGGGATTGGACTTAAGTTGATGAATAAACGTTGACAAATTATTTGATAATGATCTGAAAATAAATGAGTTGATAGGTCAACAGAAACTATCATTAAAAAGCAACACAACTTATAATTAATTATATATCATACTTTCACTGTTAGTATTATTTGGAATTGCTCTGACGAGTCTACATATTTTTTTTTTGTCCAATTCATTTTCCCCCAAACACGGTGTATACTGAATAAGTATGGCAATAATATATCATTGGGCAAACACAACATCAAATATTTAATAATAAAAATGTAAGAAAGAAATAATTCAAAAATTCTTCTACAATTGTTCATTTCTCAAATGAAATAAAAACTCCCCATTTCATTTTACCTTCTGAAATATGATGCACCCATCACTTTTCATTCCAAACCATCACAGTTTTATTTAATTTACTCTTATGGCATAAATTTTTGTTATCATAGAACTTAGATTAAATCCTGCATATATTTTTTATTTTATTTTATTAATATGCATACATTTAGTTTTGACTAGTGTTTTATATTGTGTAGTTTATAAGATAAATATTTATTTTTATGAATTTATTATTGTAATTCATAATAAATGTATAAATTAAATCTTCAATTTATAATAAAAAAATTAAATGGTGATATGAGATATTTCTAAATTAAAATGGATACCCATTTTAAAAAAAGTGTATATATAGATATGACAGTTTGATACGATTTATAAAGATAACTTTTTGCCAAAGTCACAAAAATATACTTGAAATGCACTTTCCTATAAAAAGGAGAAAGAATTATAAAAACCCTTAATTTGAAAAGTGAAAGATAATCCATTTTCTATTTATTGTATAAGTCCTTTTTTTTAATTTGAATTTTAGTTCTTTATTTATTTAAATAGTTGCAGAAAAATACATTAGATTTATTTGATAGAACCCACCACCTGAATTGTAGTCTTATTATACCAGCTAACCCTCTCAAATCAATACCACGGATGGTTTTAATGGAATTCAGGTTCTAAAAGAAATTAATCTTTATTTAATTTTTAAAAATGAATTAATTAATGAATCCGACAAATAATTTTAATTATTTGACAATGACGTGCACTAAAATCATTTATTGAGTTTGGTTATTTTCATGTATTAATAGGGATGATAAATCAGACAAATAGGTTATTTTAATTATTTGACAATGACATGTACTAAATAAAATCATTCATTGAATTTGGCTATTTGCATTTGTAATATCCAAATTGTTGTCAGTTGACAGAAAAAGGTGATACTAAATTTGCAAACTACTTGGTACCAAACCCTTTTGCATCCTTTTTTTTCTTCCAAAACGGTGAAAAAACATGTAGTTGGTGTCAAACAATAACTAAAAATTTATTCATATATCATCTACATGACAAAAAAAGTAGTAGTAAATTTGTGACAACAGATCAGAATGTCAAAATTTGACCTGAATATCTCTGTTATATACTTCATTGAAAATTCACATGCCTTTGATTTATATACAGGAAAAGGTAGCAGAGTTATGATATTATATAGCAATGCTACCAATAGTGAACTTCAAAACTATCTAATGCTAGTTTTATTCTCTGCATTAAACGTGATTTTCATCACATTCAAACTCACTCAAGATGACAATGAGCCGCTATGTTTGCTTGGCAATGGTGTGTTCCTCCGGGACTGGCGTTTTGTTTGTACAACTACTGGTTCTTGCTCTTCCCACTTTTCGCTCATTACTTCACTATCACTATCATCATCACCTTTAAATACAGGATGGATATATGCACTCTGAAGGAACTCTTTCAAATTGAAGTTTGGCTCTCTTGCACGCTCCAATGTGTCCTTCATCATTGCTTCCTGAAGTTTCACCAAAAGAGAGGAAAATTAACACGAATTTGGTGAAGAAATGGGTGAGCTAAGATGCCATGATCAAGAAAAGGATAAAAAAAGCAATTTCAAAACAAATGGTTTCTTGCAAAGTTAAAAGCTGTATGCCAACAGTGTTGCAATATCAAGACCAACCTGTAATGGATGCTTAATGAAAGCAGGTTGATATCGTCCCTTGCAATACAAATGGAATGATATTGTCAAAACTGGGAGAGTGATGAGCAATGGAGTTGAGTTAGCAGCTTCTTTTGTACTCAATAATCCCATTAACAGAAGCTGTGAGATCACTAATGCAAATATGATACGTCCATGGACATCAGGCCAGAATGCTGCAGCACTCTCATACTCTTGGTTGTAGACATTTATGATCTGCCATCAGATATCGTGCATTAACTTAGATATTAAAACTCAAGTTGGAACTCCTCTCACATAGTAAATAAATGAGAAGACTTTTAAGTTTCAACATACTTTTAAGTTCTACGTAGCAGTTGAAATTTTAATAAACACTTGCTTAAAAATTTCAGACACAAACCATGATAAGCTTGCATTGTAGGTAACATAATTTATCGTTCAAAAGCTATGGTGCAAGTATAATGCCATAATATTGTAGAACATTTTGTGTAATCAATTTTATGCAAATATTTGTGCCATGTTTAAGTTGAATTATATAGTAAATAATCATACAGAAATTTTTGTGTGTATGTGGCCAGTTTATGAAAACAGTAACTAAATGTACAGAAACAGAAACATGTCATGAGCCAGCTTTTACCTGATGGCGGTAGACGACATATGCGAAGCCAAAGAACACTATGATGTATGGAAGAAGAAATGGTGTGACCACAGCATACACAAGGCCAAGTAAGAAATAAAGTTGTATCTGAGGTTCTCCTGTATTGAAACCAAAGGTCCCTGGATCCATTGCTTCTTCACGATCCTTTTCAGTCTTCACTAAGAAGAAATTTTTCAAGTGATAAAATATCAATGGCTTCAACCTTAAAATCTCACCAGCACATCCAGCCCACCCATCCACCATTATGTAAGTTATGAAGAATGTTGCCTTCATTGGAATTGAGACACCAACTGTTATTGGAATTCTGCATACACAGCATATGTTTACTTTACGTTATTGAAAGCTATTTGTGACGGTTTATAACCTCACTTTTTTACTTCAGGTTATTAAAACTCTAGGATTAGAAGAGTTTGCCACAAAATAGCACTACTTCCAAATGAAGAGACAACCAGAAATTCAACCAAACACTTGATTTCATGTTGTTCAATCCTCAGACATTTTACACAAACATAACCTTGCATGTGCCATTCGCTAATCTTATTTTTAACTCAATTTTCATGAGGAAAAAAATGGAAAATCTGGGGAATGCCAAACAAGTTTATACAATATGGCTGTGTCTATACTTAAGTTCAATCATGTTTAACGTTAATCCATTGTGAGAGGTGGATTGAGTTGAACGTTTGGAAAGTGAAAAATGGGAATTGAATGGAAAACAAAGAAGCACATGGTCATTAATGAAAGGATATTTTCTGTGATTGTTTTACTATTATCTAATTGACTGTGTTGACCAGAAGAATGAAAGAAAATAATTATTTTCCAATATATAATTTATTCAAACTGAATTGCTAACATAAATGAAAGTTAAATGCAATAGTAATAGTAGTACTACGAGGGCTTACTCATTTGCTGACTGGTGGAGAAATTTATCTAGCTGTTGGAATGCAGTCCCAGTAATTATGCTCCCAAGAAATACATTAATGAACTGGAAGATGTAATATCTTGTGGCTGCTCTCCTTTCCAGAGAAGAAGTGCTAATATACCCTTCGAACTTGGACATCATCATCAATATTGATGGCAGAAATATGAGAAATATCTTCAAAGCAATACCGGGAAGGAAACCTTGTACGAAAGCTTTTATGACTTTCCTGGATAAAAGAGAAGCATAAGATTAGTTTCCACCACAGACACCATTAAGATATCAAAGAGCAATACGGGGTTATCAGTAACATATTCTGGGTTGCGATCATATTATGTTCAATAAATTTTGTTCAGGCGGAAATATGTATTATGCAAAAAGGAAAAGGAGATGATATTAAAAATAAATAACACTTACATTTCAATAAAAGGTTTAAGGAAAGGTGCTGCTTTTTCAATGCCTTCAATGTTAGCTAATGACTGAACAAAAGCAATGGGGATCATGAAAAAGAATGTCAGAAAGAAGAAAGCTACAGCAATTATAAGCCTCCTTATTGTGAGTGAAACATATGGTATTGCCATGTTGTCCCAATACACATCACGAGGTTCTGGAGCCCACTCAGTCAACCATACGGTTGGATTTCTGGACTGTTGTGTTTGTGCACAAACAGCTGCACCCCAACGAGTTCGGAAGGAAACAAAAGCCGCTGGCATTATATATTTAGGATTCTTCATCACCTTATCTTTCTCTAACTCTATCTGAAAGTGCAGAGGAACATAACACTCAATCATTTTCTTAAAAGAAAATTAGTTAACAACTCAATAATCTATGATGCAAGAAACATATATAACAGAAAATGGATTTGGAGATGTATAATGATGATGATCATAAGCGAATATTTGAATTTCAAAGATGAGGACAAATTATATCACTGATGGAAAACACCTCTGATAGAAGGATCTCTTATTCTGTTTTAGGTGAAAGAAAATCATTGATAAGTATGCCTGCCGTCAGTGTTACAGCACGATAATTAGCTCAGATCTCTTTCATCTTTTTTATTTTCACAATTAAGTGGAATAAAATTTCTTTCTAGTTATCAGCATTGTAAAATAAACATAGAAAGCACTGCTTACTTCTTCTGATAATCTGTCAATTTCAGCAGTGTAAAAATCAATTGCATCCACTCGATCACCCCAAAGACCTAGACAACCAGTCTGCAAGCAAGTACAAGATAATGGAATTATAGTGCAGGCGAAAAAAAATTGGAATGCCTTTAGAAAAATAGCAAGAGTTTATGCTGAAATTTTTTAAAAATGGAAGATAATTTAGAACTCATAAGAACCAGATTAGTGAAAATAGCATACCTTTTTATATGGCCTTGTGGATTGATTTCTAGAATATTTAAGTTCATAGTAGTCAAGCCAATTCTGGGTTTTCTTCTTCTTAGAAACTAGACTAGAAAGTTTCTTTGCATTGCGAACAACCTGCAGGAATATCTTTAAAAGTAAGAGAAAAACAAAAACAAAAGTACTTCGTAGGATAAAACAGAATGAACAGTCTGTGAATGAAGGGTTAAGACGGATTGAACTTGATATCAAAGTATCATTATATCAACAGTGCATTTAACATAATAAATCTTGGTTGACTTGATCATGCTACAAAGAGAAGAGTTGACATAGGTATCGCCAGAAAGTTTCTAGCCCAATATGTAATCTTTAGCTAACAGAAACAAAATAGAAGAGGAAGTTTGTCAAATATACTATGAGAAGCTATAGTACAATAAAACCCAACTAAGAAATATGTATTTCTTTGATTATAACCAATCCTACAAAAAGGATTAGGAAATAACTATCCATTTGAATAAAACAAAATTAATATAAGGATATAAATGGTAAATATTGTTAATCTGATACACTCAAATGCAAAAACCATATTACAAGCTTTGAAACAAAAAATAATAATTAGGCAAGTGTGATTGTAATAAAAAAGGATCAGACCTGGTGAGTGAGATAGTGATCTGGATGGTTGACCAAAAAGAAATGTTCCACTAGCTCACTAACTGATTCATCAGGATCAGGTGGTACATTTCTAACAAGTACCTGCACAGATGTAAAGGACAAAGTTTATTGTCACAAGTTTTTCTTCTATATTTATGAAGGTACAATAGGATCGCTACTTGAAAGGACAGTCCTTTTGATGTAAGAAGGTAGGAGATATGTGGACTTTACTAATCTTAGGATATAAATCCTTATTACAGAAACAGTGGAACTACGAGTATGAACATATCGTCTTGTTCAGCTATAAAACTTATTCTTACTGTAAATTGGTCTGGACGGCGTCTTTCTGATGCTAGAAAATGCAATCTCATTGTTGCAACTATTTGATACTCCCTTTTCAAGATATAGCATGTCCAGAAGGTAAAAGCATAGGCCATTACCAAATGAGTCCAGAATCTGCAATTCATGTAAAAAGCATTGGAAGATAATCATGCTTGTTCGAAAATAGGCAGTTACTTCAGGAAGAGAGTAAGGTTCTGCAAGTAGTTATTAATTTGTTTCAACTTGACTTAGAAGATTTGCATGGAATACCAGATGTATATACCAATTCACCCACTCTACAACAGGGACAAAAATGAATGTACGCAACATACTAATACTAATGTGCAATTCTTTAAAATTAACAAACACATATCATTAGAAAGTTCATATCAGATGAAAGAATATGTACAAGGCCAAAGGAAGGTAGAAAATAAAGCAAACAATCCTACCGTTGAAAAGTTTGCATACCTATTTGATCCGGTTGGAATATTTGAAATAGAAAGCTTATCAATCTCACTATAAGTCAAATTGGAACGCTCCAAGGTGCTATTTGTCCAATTGACAGGAACCATAACAGAAAATGCTAGGAATGCAATCGGGACAAATATTTTCAGCCTGCATTTCAATCGGGTAAGAATACGCAGTTAGTAAAAAATCAAAAGACATAAGCAATGTTGGAGCTAAAAACTGGGGAAATTCTGAAAAACAAAACTACCATTGGAAGTGAAGGAAAAACCAGATGAGAAAGCAAGAAAGCAATGAATAGTTGACATCCACAAATGCCACAAAGAATGATTGATCAGAGCATACCCAAGTAAGTAGATCCTCAAGAAAACAGCAGAGTCCAAGCCTGCATGGTCAATTAGTTCAGGTTCTGGCATTTGCAATGCTGAAGGCATCCAGCTCAGGAAACTTATATATGACTTGAAATCCAAATTGACAAACTTGCTGACAAATAACCCTGCTTGCAATGGACTGCTCCTTAAACCCTTCAAATACCATTTTGGAAAATACACCCTATCGTTTATAGGTTGAATTCGAAGTAAGGCAAAAGCCAATAAGAAAGTAAATGCACTCAGGATGTTAATTGCTGCTGCGAGTCCGATATCACTCAAAGAAGCCATAAGCATATGCCAACTTAGAACTACGAAGCTACTCCCTGTAAAATCTAAAAATAAAGCATGATGTCAAAATCAACACCATTTCTTTATAAGCTTTGAACTTAAAAGTACAACCTTATTTTGCAGCAGTGATAGGTGGAAGACAAAGCAGACAATGACATGAAGATTTAACATCCGATTTGAAATAAGAACTGATGTAAAACTGATTTTCATGTGATGATATAGACAAAAACAGAACCATAATATTAAAAAAAAAAGTTGTCAAGTGGGAGAGGCTGAAAAGTCACAGTCAAATGAAGTTTTCTCTTCCCCAAATTTTTCACCCAAAGTCATAATCAAGTGAGGAAGTAACAATCAACCCTTCTACCCCAAAATCTCTCGGTGGTCAAACTATAATCCACTTCTAAACAAAAGAATGTCTTTCTGTTAGGCATAACCGATCATGATTCTGAATTCCCATTTTCCATGCAAAACCAAAAATTAAAGCCAAAACTTAATGAGATATTTTGTTCTTCTAGCCATCTTAGCCACCAATCAACAGAAAACAGAGGTCAGCACCCAGAAAAATTCAGCATTGGAAACCAAAGGAACTAAAACACAATGAAAAAAAAATGTCCTTGAATATTACTACACAATAGATCCACTCCATGGGGTACATTACCTTGTCTGCCACAACAAATTCTCCGAATAGAAAATGAAAGACGGGAGAAAACGAACTGAAAAAAAAAGGTAAAAACGAAAGGAGTAGTTTTTCAACGCAATTGAGATGATCACACTGCCACTGTTAGTTCAACCGACCACAGGGAGAAAACCCAAAAGCCAGAAAGTCAGCAATTAGCAAAAGTTACAAACTTTATGGCATTTCTTTTCAAAGGGGTGCGTTAAGGATTTATAATTTGTAGCGGCACGTCTTAGTCAGGTGAGGTAAGATTCGTGCCTACTCATATACACCATGTCGACCATTCACTGTATATAATAAATCCTGCATGTAAAATAATGAAAAGCAATTGAAAACAAAAGCTTTAACTAAAAGAAAATTGGATTGATAAAACAGTGAATCAAATTTGGATAATTTCATGAACATATGGTGAAAAGATATTTTACAAATTACAATTACTTTTTCTAAGACAGTGAATATTTTCCAATTAGTTTTGTTATTTTACCTTCTATAACATGATCTTCTGATGGTAAAAGAATATGAAACAAAATTAAAATAAAACAATTAGGATTTTGAATTAATAAAATTCTGACATTAAATTATGTTTGGTTGGCTGCACATGGCACGAGGAGGTTGGGTCGGAAAGAGAGTATTATAGAAAGAAGAAGATACTGTGTCTTTGACGTTTCCTTTCTTTTCATAACGGCTACTATTTTTTTTTTTTGCTTTTGTTAATTCACTACAACAGTTTAAAAAGCCATGGCCAGCCAAAATGAGAGGTTTTTTTTTAAAAAAAAAAAGATATTTTGATACTCCACGTTTAAATAATTAAAAGAAAGCTTATTTAATCTTAAATAGTGAGCTTGAATTCAAATATTCTTATTAATTGTTCAAAATATTTATAAAGAAAGTTTTGTGATTCATATTAACTTTATTTGACTCAGTGATGATTGCCTTCCATAAAATATACATATAGTTTATGGTAAGAAAATTGTTTTTTAAGACTAAGGGTTTTTGAAATTAAACTCTAATTAAAAAAACAAGAAACGTGTAAAGTTGCACATTAAAAGTTAAACCGAACATAATTTTTAATTCAGTTGAAGATGTGTACAGTTAAACTTGTACAATAATAGTCATCAAATTTTATATTTGAACACTCTTTATCTAAGTAACTTCAACTCTATTATTTTAATTTAAGTTGTGACCTCTCTTATATAAGTTTTTAATTTTTGACAATTATTGTATTATTGAGACTTAATTCTGAAGAATTTTGATTTTACAGTGACACATCCCTTGATCGTTGGTATAAGGTTTAACGTTTCAAATAAACCCGGGCCCACGTGATAAAATGTTGAAAGCAGTTATTGAGATAAGTTTAAAGTTTTCAATTAATGAATATGTTTATTGTTTCCATTGTCAAGTGCCTATTAAACAGTGTAGAGTACATGAACATCAAGATTTTATTTTAATTGAACCATAAAAAAATTATATTGTTACATATTAAACGGTGAAAAATTTGTAATTTCTGTTATAAATATTACATTAATTATATTCACATAATACTTTTGATATAATAAATTCAAATAATAGATCATGCAAATGTGTTTAAAAATCATAGCTTATCGACTTTAATGTAAAACCTTTTATAACTTGTATATGATGGGACTTCTATTTAACAAAAGCCTGTAATATTTCTTTTCATACTACACAACAAAAATTTAGAAGACATATCACCAAAAAACCATGTATCCATAAAATTATTTAGATAATAAATGGAAGATAGAAATTTATAAAGTATGTAACTCTTATTTTATATAATTTTAGTAAGTTGGGATTCTAAATAGGATGATTAACTGTAAAAAAGTAATAATTAAAGATTAATATAACCGCAACATGAAAAAATAATGGACTTGTAAGTAAAGATTTGTCTAATCTAAAATATATACTTACTTTTTACGTCATATTTAAACAAAACAATAAGGTTTTCAATTACGCCTAAATATAAAATAATTAAATAACAACTTATAGATACATAACAAGTTTTAATAATAACGTATTTTGTTAGCAAAGAAAAAATAATTTATTGGAAATAAATAAACTCATAAAACGACATTTAGCAACCTCAAATCACATCTTACACCGAATTAATTAATAAATATTGCAGGTTATACATCAGAAAGCCATAATTAAATAAATAATAATATTTTTATAATAGTAAAATATCACTTAAAAACTTCTCTGATGATAGAAGTTATATATATATATATGAACAACTTTTTATTAAAATAACAAATGATATTATATTATATTAATACAATACTTTCTATTTTTAATATTAAAAATTTAACATTTAATATTAGTTTTCTTGGACTATAATTGTATGTTTTTAATTGGAATTTATCTGATTGAGTTTATTTGGGCTTTAACGGTGTTTCTATGTTGTATACAATCTAATTCTTGGACAAATTCTTCTTGCACCTTCATATCTTTCCCTTGCACTTTCATACTTTCTTTTAATTTCAGCAATGTCTTTCCGAGTATGTTGGAGAGAGTGTGTTACTTTTCTTTTCATTTACAAGGGGTGGTGGTGATGGTTGTTTGTGATGGGTGACGGTGAACGTTGATAATTGAGATAAGTTTTGTATTGCTTTTACTAGTGGTAGCGGTGTTTTTCATTATCTTTTTTTTTCATGTTTTTGGAAGCCACAAAATCCAAAAAAGAACCAACAAGGTGTAAAAGTGAAATACAACATATCTTATTATCAACCCTCTTATACACGCTCAAATGATGAGATTTCTCTCTCAAACACTACAACTAAAAATAATGGAAGTGTTGTGACTAGAAAAGAGATATCTTGAAAGGGAAGTATGGGGGTGCGAGAGTTAAGGTTATTTAAAAATGTGGGGTTACGCTTCATTTGGAGTTATTTAAACTCTTAAAAATGTTAAAATCGACTTTTCATAATTAATGTGGAAGTGGAGGAAGAATTCACCAATTCTTGTTGCAATAGATGATCTTATGGAATAATTTGCTCCACTGATGCACGTGGACTTCATTAGTCAAAGTCCAATTCGTTTATTTAAAATAGATTTAGAAACAAATTAACAAAATTTGACAATTAAGAAACAAATATGAGAAAAATATAATATTAGAATTGAAACAAATTTTGAATTCGAAACCTACAAGGAAAAGAAACTTAAACTTATAAATGTATACAAGCAAGGGAAGATTATAATCTAGTTGCGTTATTTTTTTAGTTTTTTTTTTTCTTTGTAAATTATCTTAGTTTTATATCTACATGAAAGTCTAAACTTTAGTGAATTGATTATCTTGTGATCTAACATTGAATTATAAAGTTTTGTGAAATTCACATTTGTTCTTCAATTTCTATAATAGATTGATTGTGCTAAACGGTTTTATCTTTTAAATTCTAATTTTGTTATTGAAATTGTGTTTGAATGTTAGTTGATAATTCAGTTTTATTTTTTAATTGAATTTTTTGTTTAATTTATTTATTTTGAACAATAATATGTTTGCTTAATTCAAGAGTTAAATAACTAAAATATTATGAGTAGAAGCTTAGATACGAGTGAGGTATTAGTACACCTTTGTTTTTTTAGTTATATTCTATTGGAATTGATTGAAACTTTGATTAAATTTGATTTTGATTGAAAATTTGGATGGATAGAAATCATATAACAACTAATAAAGAATTTAAAAATGAATGGACTTGGGAACCTCATTTTATCCTTTTTTTTTTATTTATTGCACAACAAAACTTCCTTTTTACTTATTGCTCTTTTTAATTAATATTTGTTTACAAATAATATATCAATAACATTTAACTGAGATTATAATTAAATTGATGGAAAATAATTTGGATTGACTAATCATATTTATATTCTAATTTTTTGACTTTTGATACAATAAAGAGTCTATATTAAATATAAAATAATTTAAGACACTACCTTAAACAATTTACACTCTTTTATTTGATTAAAAAGGAGAACTATAAAAAAAAAATTGACCGAAAAGAGAAAAATAGTTCTTCAGTCTCTTTAAACAACTCCTGAAAATACGCTTTGCGTCTAGAAAATGTTTTCTATCTTAGACTCAAACACTATCTCCTGCTACATATTTTTATAATAAAGAAAGATGTTCTATCTTTTTTATTTTTACTTGTAATTATAAAAACATACTTTATTCGTATTTTTTTTTTCTGTTTTCTACGAGTTTATATATAGGATAATAAAAATAGAATAAAAATATTTGTTACTATTTTTATACAGGTGTTTTAAAAAAAAAAAAATCAAAATAAAGAGACACTTTTTAATTTAAAAAACACGTTTAACAATCGAAATAACCCTTAAAATTTAATTAAAAAAGATTACAGAAATTTATTGATAACGTTAAATGTTATCCTGAATAAAAGATGTAAAGTTTTGTTTTCTTAAATAATGTTGCCAAGAACATTATTTTATGAAAGATTTGACTGGTATAACATAATGGTTTTGTTTTCATAAAAAGCATGATGCACTGATGATGATACGAGATTTGATGTAGTTAGGAGACAGTGTATTACGTAGTTGGGACTTGGGAGGCCCAATTGAGTGACATAAACTGGGGGCATGGGCTGGGAGGTTGTGGACCAGCATGGCCCAAAGTGTTGAAGAAATCATTGAATTAAGAAAGGGAAATGAGAAAAGAGAGAGCTAATAGAGAGACAAGAAAACTGAATGGACCTCCTTTCTTGTGAATTGTCCTTTCTTTATAGCCCATCATTAACAATCACAACACCCATTACTCATTGCAATTACCTGCACAAAACTTTTCTTCACACATTTCTAACGCCTACAAAATTAATTCATAACTATTCTTCATATAATATTAAAAAAGTAAATTTCATAACTGTTTTTTATATAATATGTTTTATCAATATACAACACATCGTTATGTATTAAACTCAAAAACAATTTATATACTAAAAACTAAAAAAAACAATGTTTTTTCCTCACCCTACATCATCACTTTCTTCTTCTTTCTTCCAAATCACTTTCTCTCTCTACTGACTTCTTTCTTCTCCCTTCTGCCTTAATTTCTCACTTCATACCTCATTTATTTTAGAATTTGCTCGGACCACGTTGTATCAGAGAAGTTAAGGAACATTTCTACTCGATCAGATTTTCAAATAGAGTAAGTTCATTTTTGCTCTAAGATCCTTTGTTTTCTGTTTTTCCTTATGATTTAATCATCAATCTTGGTGAGGTCAGTTGAGAAGTTTAATCCTCTCAACTTATTCTACTATATACTGAATTTTTGTTCTGTTTAGATAACTTGCATTAAGCCCGTAAATCTTGAAACTTATTCAGACGGTGGGATAAAATTATAGAAGTTGTTTGAAAAGCAAGCAATTAAGGTAAGAGAAACTAAATTTAATTTTTAATAGAACCCTAGGTTAGAAGATTTGGATGTGGAGGGGACGTGGTCCCAATATTCAATTTCTCTTGCAGATGTTGTTTGTTTATATATTGTGTTTGTTTATATATTATTTAAACTTTATAAATATTATATTTTGATAGTTTGAGAGTTAAATATTGTTTTTGATATTGGAAATGTTCTTGAATGATATGAATATTTAAATGTTATATGGTTGAATGATATGTATTATATATGAATGATGTAAATTGTATGAAATTGATCTCATACATTTAGGATAATGTATGAGTTGTTGTTTGCTGGTACATTAAGTATGAAAAGTCTATGTTTAACGGAGATCCTCTGGTTTCACTAATGATCTAAGTCATGTAGACTAAGATATTAGGTGGTGAGAAGCTGAGAGGAAGTTCATACACACTGGATCCCGCTGTAGACACTCGGTATTGGATGTTTGAACTTACCCTGATCCTTTCTATTGGATTCGCTGATAATCTTTATATCAGGTGTTAATCTCTGGTGTTAATCTCTGGTAGGGGCATACTTAATGAGTTTTCCGGAAGACGAAGTGGGATTGAAATGAAATCCAATGATTATGAATGAAAATAGATCCATGTGTGGTCTATATGAATGATGGAATTAGTATTGAAATTTTACATGAAATCATTTAAAGAAATGTTTATAAATTATTAGTCTAAATTGGTTCTATTTTCATGAATTATGTTATGGATTTTCTTTGCACTAGCTTATCCTTACTTTTCGTGTTGTGTTTGAACTACGATGACTGTACTATGTATACGAGCAGATGACCATACGGATGCAAGAGAGTCTTAAAGGTTTCAGAGTTTTATTTTGAGTTATGGATATGTAAATATTTATATTTCTATAAATCTTAATCATGTATTAGGAATGTTTTGAAAAACTCCAAGTTTGTATAGAAATGGATAGAACTTTTATTGTAATAATTATATGTAAATTATGGGGTGTTAGAACATCCTCCAACTGATTAATGTCTTTTACGGATAAAACTGTAATAGAGTATTAACAAATTAAAAAAAAAGGGTTCAATGACAATTTTATAATAAACATTATATTTATTATTGTTATGTGAAGTTAAAATTAAAACTTAATCTAAAATCAGCAGAATAAGTTATTTCTCAATCATCATCGACACGAGTTATTTTTTAGTAATCATCATTTTTTAATTAGGTTATGATGTTAATAAAGAAAATCTTGGTAAATTTTAATTAAGAAATAATCTGAACGAACATAGACAAAAAAAAATGTTTTATTTATTTAATATATTATTTAATACTAAAAGTTTTTTTTATATTTTGTTTAATTGAAAAATTCTAATCAAACAAGTAAATTTAAATTCAATAAATTTGAATGTTTTATGAAATAAAATATTTTAAAATTAAATAATTTTGAATTTTTTTTATTCAAATTAATATATTTAATTTTTAAAATCATAATTCTTTTTGTTCAGAAGGTTAAAAGATGCACTATGGAGTAAACATTTTTTCTCTCCACTAATCAAGGGAGAGAATTAATAATTCATTAACAGTGAAACAAATGCAATATCTTAGCAAGTATCAATGAAAAAGAAAAATTAACTAATAGTTGCAAAAAAAAGGTTTTGTGTTAGTATATAATTAATTAGTGTCTTTATCGATTTATTATGTACAATCTCATCTCAGTAATACATATTTGATACTTTAAGTTGTTTATTGATACTATTGATAGCATATTTAAATCCATGAAAGATACACATAGTTTTGTCATGGGCCATTTTTTGGGGAGGGATTATTTTTGGCCAGTGTTTTCTTAATTATGCTTTTAAAGAGTAATCAAATTTTATTTATAATTAACCTTATACAGGTGTTAATTTGCCCAGTCTAAAAGTTCAATTGGTTGTGATATTTTATAATATTAATTTAGAAGTATATCAAACTTGTCGAAAGGTTAAGTTATCGTGAGTTTAGGATTAATGGTTTATTTAGATTGTGTTTCGAGGTGTGTGATTCGACATCTCAATATCTAATAGTATATTTTTAATTAACGATGTTTATCTGTTAATATTTACAATATTTCATAAAAACATATTTCCAAATATTATACCATGATAGTTATAACTTAATGTTATTATTTTGAAAATAATAAAATTATTATCAAAATCAGATTTATCTATTTATTAAATGTTGACGGTGATTTTTTGAGGTGATGTTGAGTTTTTCCGGTTTCATAAAATAATCTAAACACAAATGAGTTAAATTTAAATTATTTTGATAAATAAATTAATCCATTATTATTAAAATTTTGATAATAAAATCTTAACAATACAATAAATACGAAATATTAATTTACGATTTCTAACGAAAATATAATTTAAAAATGGCTGTGAGAATAAATATAATATAAAAAATACTATTTTACCCTTGTCAATAAGACAATGTGTGAACGGGTTCTATATATATGTTTTGAGCATTTAACATTTATAGTTGAACAGCGTAAAGTCTTCTGACTGTGAACGTGAAAATTATGGTTCAGAGTTTTAAATGTTTCTCACACCACACATGATACAAGCACGTCAACAATGTGTTTGCACCACTGCACTGGAGAATTGGGTTAATTAAAATCCAACCAAAAATAGAATGTAGTTTTTCTTTTGTTATCCATTTATTTGTATCGAAGCTTGAATATGTTACGAAAAAAGTTTGAATACTGAACTCACGAAACTTAATTTATTAATTTTAAGACAATAGGACTCATGATATTAATATACTGTTTCTTTATTCATGTTTCGATGTGCGCAGGTATTCGTTTATTCTATCTTCCAGATTTTAAAAAATAATTAAAGACTTAATCATATTTGTAGTTTTTATATTAAAAGCCAAAAATTAATTCCATTTTTCAGATTATAAAAAGTTCGTCATCTCAATTTTTTTAAAGTTCAATATAAAACAATTTAATATAATGGTTTTAATTTTTTAAAATGTACAATATAATTATTATATTAATTAAATTAGATTCTATTGATAAGTTGGTATCTAAAATTTTGGTAGTTAATTAGATACTAATTTAAAAATCATTTATTAATAATAGAAATTAATTTAGATACCAATAGTTTTTTTAATATATAAAATAACATCCAATTCAGTCTATATAACAATTAATTATTTTTTATTTCTAAATTTTTATTTAACAATTTTTTCGTGGTGTTCCCTTCTATCTTTCTATCATATTTTATCTTACTCTCAAAATTATTTTTGGAAATCCAATACCATTTAAAGATAAGATAGTTATACAAATAAAGATGTTTTATACATTACTATCAACCCGTTTATCATTCATCAAGAATTTTAAACATCCATTACAATATATGATAATTCAATTGAGTTCATAAACCTCTACGGATGATAAATTAGATGTAATTCATTAAACAAAGTCACATAATTAATTTAAGCATAATTCATTCACCTATTTAATAGGTAGAATAAGGGTTTTGATACTTTCTGCTTCATTTAATCAATTATTTTCATATAAGTTAATAGACTCACTCAAATATAATCTATTATTGTTTATAACAATTAATTATTTATTTAAGATTTTTTCAATCATCATTGATAGAAGTTATTTTTTCAGTAATTATCGCTGAAACTATTTTTGTTTTCCATTAAATTGTAATCAATATCATCTAAAAATAACCTTATCTGATTTTTAATAAAGAAAAGCTAGTGTCAATGTAACTTGAAAAAAATCTTAGTAGATTTCAATTAAAAAATAATCTTAATCAATATCAATTGAAAAACATTATTGATTGATATTTTTTTATTTATTTAATATTATTTAATACTAAAAATATATTTTATATTTTGTGTAATTGAAATATTCTATTCAAACAAGTAAATTTAAATTCAATAAATTTGAATTGTTTTATGAAATAAAACATTTTAAAAGTTAAATACTCTGAAATAAAAATAATTAAAATTAATATATATTTGTAAAAAAATTGTAAAATTTCTTGTCCAGATATAAAGCTAAAAGATGGACTAAGGAGTAAACAATTTTCTCTCCACTAATCAAGGGAGATAATAATTCATTAACCGAGAAACAAAAAAATCAATATTTTAATAAGTATCAAATGAACATGAAAATTTAACTAATCATTACAAAAAGAAAAGTTCTATATGTAAGATGATATAATGAGTTGGTGTCTTCATCGATTTATTATGTACAATCTCACTTAGAACACAATCAATATATGCTTCCTTACTAAATGAAAAGAGAAATAATAGGTAACCTATGAAATATTTAACTTTAATTTATTTTAACTATTTGTGTCTAATACAAATTTGATATTTTAAGATATTTATTGATACATATAGATAGCATATTTAAACCATCAATATATATATATATATATATATATATATATATTTAAGTATTAGATACTGATGTTTTTGGATACTTTATTCATGTTGGTTAAGTATCCAAACTTTTAAATTATTTTAAAAAAACTTATAAAAATATGTGTAATATAAAATATGTAAACACTATTTAGATTGGTAGTGTTATTTCTACGTGTATATATATATATATATATATATATATAAAGTAATTTATAATCACAATGCTTCATAACTTTTTATTTCGATAATGTTTAAAAGAATATGTAATTAATTTACATTTGCATTTTTTAAGTTATATTATGTGTTTATGAATTTTGAAAAGTGTATTGTCTTATCAACACATTTCTTGTCCTTTATCAATGTCCCTTACATCCAAAAGTGAGAGTCAACTAAACTAATGATATTCAACCATAAGAGAAAATGATGTTTGCTATAGAAATGAAAATTCAATAAATAACAACATATGGAGAGAAAAGGAGTGCCATCTACTCTAAATATGACATATGGAGAAATAACAGAGAAAGGTGGTTCAACTCAATTAAGATTCCAAATAAAAAATTGTAATTAAAATGTAATTAATAGAGAAATACTTTTTCACATGATAGAATACTATTATATTAACTGAACTATTATTATGTGTTAGTTAATAGAGAGCTGGGTAGAAAAAAGCTAATACAGAGTTGGTCCTTAGTACGACTTCGTAGTAAACCATAAAAAAACAATTCCAATTGTGATTTTATTCTTGTTTTACAAAATAAAAAGAAGTACTGATAAAAACTATATTAAATTAATCTCTTCCCTAACTATTTGCACGATTTCTGTTCTTTGTTCTTATCAGTCTCACATTTAATACGACTTCAACAAGTCTTGCAAGCCATTGGGGTTTTCCAGCAAAAAATACATTATAACCCAATATTATTCCAAACATCATCCCACATGCATAACCCACCACAACGCATTTCCACCCAAATCCTGATTCTTCTTCATCAAGTGTTGGACGTGTTTCCCTTTCTTTATCCCCATCGCAGGCTTTTGACAAAGGAATTCCACACAACATTGGATTTCCAACGTAGGAATTGTTTTCAAATGTGTTAAATTGTCCACCTGTTGGTATCACTCCCTCAAACTGGTTTTGTGAAAGGTTCAATACCTCCAAAAAATTCATATTTTTCAAAGCCATGGGAATCTCACCCTTCAACTGGTTCCATGAGAGATCCAATGATTCCAAATTGCTTAAATTAGCCAATGTAAGTGGGATGGTACCAGTGATTCTATTGTGTGAAAGGTTAAGCCCTATGAGAGAATGCAACTCTCCAATGGCTTTCGGAACTTCTCCTTCAAACATATTATTTGATAAATCAATGGTTGTCAAAACAGTCAATATCCTCTCCAGCTCCATGTATTGCCCTTTCATTACAATCACTATTGAATCAATATATGAACCATTACCCAAATATTTCAAACCAGCTTTGTTGTCACTTGCATTCATCATTCCTTGAAAGTTGTGGATGTATGAAGCTGGCAAGGGTCCGGTAAAACAGTTATTGGAGATGTCAAAAATCCTCAACCTGGGAAATGGAAGTTTGGTACCAAAAGAATTGATGACACCATGTAATTTATTAGACCGTAAACTGAGTACCTGTAAAGTTGGTAGAGTTTCTAACCAATAAGGAAACGTATCCTCTATGTTATTGTTTCCAAGGTCCAAAACTTCAAGTGTTGTACAGTGAGCCAAAGACTGTGGTAAAGGTCCCTCCAACTGATTTCTATTCAACTTTATAGTCTTAAAGGCATTTCCTTTAGAAAAGTTATGAGGTAGGCTTCCGTAAAGGTTGTTCTTTTGCAAATCCAACGCCCAAAGAGAACGAAATGTTCCCAAGCATTCTGGAATAAGCCCTGTCAAGTTGTTGCAAGCCAAGTTGAGTACAAAAAGGGTGCTTGCGTTGCACAATGCTGAAGAAATGTCCCCACTCAGCTCGTTATTTGAGACTAAAAAGATTTCAAAGCCATTTGGTGGAATTGGAAGATGTCCTTGCAACTTGTTGAAACTGAGATCAATGGAACTAATGTTCTTCCAGGAGCGCAAGAGGTTTTCATGAAACCATTTGGGAATGTTTCCACGAATTCTGTTATGAGAAAGATCTAAAACTTGCAGATTTTGCATTGGTGCTAAGAATTTTGGAAAACTACTTAGTTTACTTGAAGATAAATTCAAGTATTGAAGGTTGGGTAAGATGTAGTCAAAATTATTTTCAAAGTTTATAGAGAGAAAACTATTTTGAGAAAGTTCCAAAATATGTAAATTTTTAAGCTTTGAAAATTGGTGAAAGTCCACAATACCACTCAAGTTCGTTGATGATAAACTCAAATAGTTAAGATTTTGGAGTTGAAATATTGAATTTGGAAAATTACCTTGCAATTTGTTATTAGAAAGCAACAAACATTGCAAAGAATTAGTTGAGAATTGACCTATTGACCCTCCAAGTTGGTTGTCAGTAAGATCCAAAAACAATAAGAAAGGCAAAGAATAACACCAACGAGGAATTAGTCCATTTAACATGTTATGATTCAAATTTAGGACGACTAATTTGGAGAGTTTCGTGATATGGGTCGGAATGGGGCCAACTAATTTATTATCTGATAAATCTAAGATATAAAGTTGAGTTAGATTAAATAATGATGGTGGAAGAAATCCATTGAAATTGCAACCCGAAAGAGATAGTATGCTAAGAGACTTCAAGTGGGCTATGGAATCGGGAATGTATCCTGAGAAAGCAGTTGAAGAGAGAGACAAGAATCTCAGAGGAGTAGTCCAGTTGGAGTTTGGAAGTTGACCTCTTAGGTTTTCATTGTATGACAAATCTATTTCTTGGAGATTGGGTAAACGGAGGATGTCAGTTGGAAGTTTGGCTTGGATTTGGGTGTCCAAGAGATATAGAGAAACCAAAGAGGATGACAAATTGGTCAACAATGACAAAGAGCTCTCTCTGACAGAGGACATGTTCACTCCTCCTAAAAATATCTCTTTTAAATTAGTTGCGTTCTGAATGAGTTTGTTCCAAGTGCATGAATGAAGTCTCATTCTGGAGTAGCTTGTGGTGGGATCATTAAGTAGTAATAAGTCGATGGTATTGAAATGAAGATATAGTAATTTTGACAAGTGAGAGATTGTGGAGGGAACATCACCAGTGATTCCAGAGCCAGACAAAGTTAGATGGGTGAGGTTGACAAGGTCACCAATGGCAGAGTGTATTGAAGATCCAGAGAAATCATTATAATCAAGGTTGAGTTGTTGAAGGTGTCTTAGCCTGAAAATGGAGCTATTGGAACCCAGTAACTCTCCTCTAAGATCACTGCAGGTAAGGTCGAGGCCAATCACGTGGCCTGACCTGGAGTCGCACGTGACCCCATCCCACCCACAACAATCTCTGATGTTGTTCCAAGATTCTCTGAGTGAAGATTGAGAGCAATAAGGAAAAAAACGAAGTGAAGAGTTGAGAACCAGAAATGAGTGTTTGAATTGCAACAAGGCATATTTATCATCAGAGTTGCACAACAAACAATTGTAAACAGGAAAATGAAGCAGTAAGCAATGGAAGATGATGAAGTATTTGAGCATAAGGCAACCCATTTTTGTTGCAACCAATCCATCAAGTTTAATCTATTTATAGGAAGCTGGACTGTTTTAAATTTGCAAAAACATAATAATACTTAAAATAAATTTCGTATTATACGGGAATGAATTAGAATTATATATGGTCATCTTACTTCCTTAAAAGTCTATTTATAAGAGGCTGTGCTATTTGAAAGCAAGCCATTTGTTAAACCACTCTTCTTTTTCTATGGTTCTTGTCATTTTTACGATATTTTTTTTTTAATTTACAAAAATAATAATAATACTTAATTTAATTTATATTATACGAAATCAATTAGAAAGGGGAAGTAGTATGTTAGAAATTTCCAAGCCTAGCTCCATATAAAGAACTAAAGACTTTCTAATACAAGTGACAACTCACAAATACCATGTTATGCATGATTAGAAATTTCATAGTCAATGCTTCTCCAAAATAATCTGGAAATATACTTTAAACAAAATTTCGGCATTTTTCATTTTTAATATTTAATAAGTACAAAATTTTGATTGTAATAATTATTATATTATTTTTAATGAACGATGTCCATGTGTTAATATTTACTAAAAAAATATTAAACAAATTTAGAGTTATTAAAATCTTATTTAACCTTAAAGCGAATGCCAGATATTATGTAATATGTAGGGACGGTGATTTTTTGTGGTGATGATGAGTTTTTCCGGTTTCATAAAATAATCTAAGCACAAATGAGTTAAATTTAAATTATTTTGATAAATAAATTAATCCATTATTATTAAAAATTTGATAATAAAATCTTAACAATACAATAAATACGAAATATTAATTTACGATGTCTAACGAAAATATAATTTAAAAATGGCTGTGAGAATAAATATAATATAAAAATACTATTTTACCCTTGTCAAATAAGACAATGTGTGAACGGGTTCTATATATGTTTTCAGCATTTAACATTTATAGTCTAACAGCGTAAAGTCTTCTCACTGTGAACACGAAAATTATGGTTCAGACTTTTAAATGTTAGAGTTTATATTATTCCCAAAAGTTTCTCACACCACACATGATACAAGCACGTCAACAATGTGTTTGCACCACTGCAATAATCACATTTTTATATGATCTCACATTTATTTTGAAAAATAAAATATTTTTAAGCTTTTAGGTTATGTTTTTTTAAGAATTTGGGAATGTAGTATGAACTCCAGAATTGGATTAATTAAAATCCAATTTTTAAAGGTGGTTAATCTTGCTAAATAATGAAAGGTGTTTAAAATTTTATGTATTTTTCACTTATGTATAACGTAGTATTTTTAATATTTTCTTGTATATGTTTTACCTTATTACAGTACAACTTCAATAAATTATAAAACAGAATAAAGAAAATATAATTACTATAATAATGTACTTACCCGTCCAAAGGTTGAGATACGTCTAAGAGATCGGGGCAACTAATGAGCATTATGAACAAAACGGCCTAATCAATGAGTCTTAAATGATGAGTGACTATTTATGGAATAATAAATAACAGTTATGTGGTCAATCTAAAGGACTCATAACTATTAACACATAGGATACCACCTAATGAACCTATAAATATGCACTCTTTAAGAAGTATAATCTATTTTATCTCATACTCTTAACTCTCATATTGTTAAGAACTTATCATTTTTGTGCTCCTACTGACCTAAGCATCGAAAAACCATTTTCAGGTGAACCTCCCTCTCTCATCGAAGACTAACTGAAAGCTTGTTCCCTGAGAAACATATTGTCCTCATCGAGTTGCACTCCTGGAATTCATTTTTGGTAGAAACATTTGGCGCTCGCCGTGGGGTCTGACAATTTTTTTTCCAAGACCACCATAACAACTAGACATACACTCTTAACATAAGTTTCCAACAAGATAACACAAACCAACAACTCGGGGCTTTCCTCCGAAGGAGTGAGGAAAACTTGCATAGAACCATGAGGGACACCCTAGGCCAAATGTAGGAAAAGATGGAGCAGGACATGGTGTCCCTGAAAGAACAACACAGGGTAGAGTTGCTAGCACCGCAGGACCAGATGGCCCGCAGGGACGGTGATCACACTCAGGAAGACCTTGAATATTCGGGCCATATTGTAGAGTCCCAGCGAAACTCCCCTAAGAACTCCTCTCTTTGGGAGAAATCGGCGTCCCGCACTCACACTAGGAGATCATCTTGGAGGGGGACCCTGACAAGCACCGCTCAGGGTACAACGGGGCAGGAAAGATGGGGACACGAGCACCAACCTTCAAGGCGGTTCACAATCCACTGATTAACCGCAAATGAAGGCGAATTTGAAGGGTTTCCACCCATTTACCAACGAGGTCATGGGCACCCAGTTAGCTCGGAGGTCGTGGTGGCCCAATTTGGAGAAGTACTCGGGAACCTCCGATCCTAAGGCCTACGTTAAGGCCTAAATGGCACATGCTCACTTGTTCTCGAAAAATATGGTCGTGCATTGCAGGCTGTTCCCCACCACTCTGGCAAGGGTAGCCCTGGTTGACTCTTTTGAGTTCGTGTGGTCGATTCCTTACTCGATTTGCAGATTGTAAGCCCATAATCACAACCTTAGCATCCTTGCACAACATGATACAAGGAAAGGGGGGGGGGGGGGGGGGGTAAAAAAAATTTATTTTTAAAAGTAATTTTTTATATTCATCAA
>Ga0123342_1000739_pt1 | contig 53236 bp, 18 predicted proteins | sample Turbeawhitnodule_FD_89960 | JGI IMG/M metagenome (GOLD analysis project Ga0123342, IMG submission 89960) | Root nodule microbial communities of legume samples collected from Mexico - Turtle bean Mexico white nodule | ecosystem: Host-associated > Plants > Roots > Nodule | place: Mexico: Nepantla...
TTGAGCCGCTGGGCTCTGCGGCATGTGATTGCGCTTACGCGGCTTGGCAGTAAACCCCCCCCCCCCCCCCCCGCCCCGACTCGAGGGAAAATCTTCTATAAGAGTTTAAATGTAACCATTTGGTGTTTCGAGGTTGGAAGGGACAATATTGATCATTGATTACTACAAATTTGCGTTCATTGGACGCGTTTCACAATGTTTTTTTAAATTTTAACCTAATTGTCCAATCTGAGTGGATCTAACGGTTCAACTGGTCTGGTTAGATAAGAATGGATCTAACAGTGCAGAGGGGGACAACGTTTTGTGTTCTCGTGGTAGAACCTCTATAAATAGAGGTTCATTTCAAATGTTATCCTTTTTTTCTCTTTGATTCTGAATATTATGTGATATTTCGAGTGTCAAATTGTGGTGAGGTGTTTTTCACTCTCTTCTAAAGGTTAGTTATGTCTTCTTCTGAGTCTTCATCCTCTCCATCTTCTGGCAAAGTCTTGGTTATACCAGGTAATGATCGGGATGGGTTGGTTGGTCCTAGTGGGGAGGTCGATCTTATTAGTCGATCGCCTCGTCTTGCTGGTTATGACTGGGTAGACCCTCGTATCATTAAACAAATCATTCAATTTCGGGGTTCGTCCTCAGTTGATGAGTTCATATCTAGAGTACTCATGTTAAAGTCTGACTCACCGACGGACGTGGTTACAGCCGATAGTTGTAGTCTTTCTGAAAGTGGTTATCACGGTCGGGAAGAGGCAAACCAAGATTTTATTTATATTTATACTTGTCTTTTCACTAACCTTCATAATTCCCTTTCTTTTGATGAGATTACAATGGGAGTCCTTAGGATTCTCAATGTAGCTCCAACCCAGCTCCACCATAATTCTTGGGTTGTGTTGCAAGTCTTTCAGTTGATTTATGACTTGTTCCGACTGAGGTCGTCTCCTCAGTCTTTCCTTTTTTATTATAACTCTCATCCGACTAATCCCATGGGTTGGCTTTCTCTATCAAGTCATCTGGGTAGTATACTTTTTGCTCCTTTTACTTCTTTGTATAAAAACTTCAAAAGGTAGATACTTCAAGCTTTTTATAGGAGCGAACAGGAAACTTTATTTTTATGATGTTGAGGGAAAACCAAAATTTCCTTTTTACTGGATTTGGTCTCTCACCCGATATAAGTCTTGGCCAAGATCATTTATGACTCCTCAAGACAAAAAAAAATCTCTCTTTTTGACAAACTTTATTTATAAACATAATGGTTTAAACCGACTCAAAAACACTTTTGAGTTTTATCGAGCTTGTTGGTGGGTATTTTTTTGTTGGAAAAGATTTTCTTGACATCCAAAAAGTAAAAAACTTACACTTAACACTATTATAATAATATAATAATATTTTTAATTAAAAAATTAAATATAATTAAATATTAATATTTTGATATGTGAAGTGAATGTTTGACTCTGTGTATGGTGTTAACGTATCATCGCCTCTTTTTTGTTGGTTGATTTACTTTGAAATGTGTAAACATAGTAATGAAGTGTTGATGTGGCTAGTGGCATGCAACTCATCATATTGATTAAATTTGAAGCATAACGTGAAGGGTATGAACCACATTATTGTTTTTTGTTGACTTTGTGTTGGTCAATTTTGCTACCATCTGAATTTGTTAGTTTTATTCTTTGCTTCTACAACTTGGCTATATATCTTTGGATCCATGATTATTATTATCACACATCATCTAAGTAATAACGTTGCACTTCCTCACAATTATGTCCCTTTCTATCAACCTCAATCTTAATATTTGTCCCACTTGACCCTAAAAGGGTACATATCTTTAGAACATTAGAAGAAAAAAAAACTCTAGAAATAATATTCCTTAAAATTAAATTGCAATTAAGCAAGATTAATAAGCTAGTCCATCCTAGAACCGTTGCTTCTAATTAAATGAATAATAAAATTAAAATAAATTTTGAAATATCTATATTATCCTTTAAAAGAAAACACACATTTAAGTTCAAATGTTTTATTTCTTATTGATAATCATTATTTTTTTTAAAATACATTTTACTAGTTTTAAAATAATTTTTTTATAACTTAATCCTAATTTTAAATTACACTATCCAAAATGCATTTTTAATTAGAAATATATTTTAAATTACACAATTAAAATATTCAAATAAAGATTAATTCCAGATTTTGGAATCCCACATCATTCAATATATGAAAGGTATTTTTTATATTTCTCATTATCCATGGAAGTGGTGGATAAAAAAACAGGGAGTACGAGAAGCAAAAGCCTAAATGGAATAGTACAAAAGAACCAAAACAAAAATTTGAGGGAAGAATGAAAACAAATTGGCAATTGCTTCCTGTGACCTTTTTATTAACCTGCTGTTTTATGTGAAATAATAAAAATATTTTTTTTATTTTTTAAATAAGAGGGGTTGTAGATCAAAATACATTCTTTGAATTTGATATTTCAAAATATATTTTCAGATTTTGATTTCCAGAACTTTTCTTTTAGAATTCTTTTTCAAGAATTTCTAGATTTCTTTTTCTGGAATCTCCAGAATTCTTTTCCGGAATTTCTGGATTTTATTTTTTGGTTATTTTTTTCATAATGTATTTTTAATTGTTTTTCTGAAATATGATTTTAGTTTTTCAATTATATTCTAGAATTTCATTCCTGGAACACAAATCTATTCTAAAAAAAATTAAAAATGTAGTTTTTAATTCTATATTTTTAATTACGAAATGAAAAATAATTTTGGAAATCCAAAAATTGATTGGGTACAGATAAAAAATCATCAGGTGCAGGAAGTTTGGGCCAAACAAATTCAACCTTAGGCCCACAATGGCCAATATAATTTCAAAGTAATTGAGGACAATTTCTTTCAGCACGCCCATATTTTCTTCTTATATATTCATACATATGAGAAAAGTCCAATTTTGTCCATGAGTCAAACATATTTCAAAGTGCATAATCCAAAAATTCATTCCAAATTATGAAATACAAAAATTCTAAATTACATGATCCAAAATATGTTTCAAAATATAATATATATATATAGATTGCATAATCCAAAAAATACATTCCACAGTATATATATATATATATATATATATATATATATATATAATGAATTATACAATTTGAAATGTATTTTCTTATACAGTTTAAACCTTAATCAATGTAGAATAAAAACATTTTAAAGAGTTATTCTCAAATAAAAATTATCCTTAAGTAAAAACAATTTTAAGAATACTTTTAAGAATATTTATCTCACTGAACCATGCATCTTACTCTAATCATATATTATGGAGGAATGATTTTACTTCATAATACTTTTGAAATATATTTGTAATTTTTTAATTGTAAGTTAAATTGGACTAGTCCAAATTTTGTTTCTCAAACATTTGAAATAGCTCTCCTTTTACCATTTCACATACTTGATTTTCCTCACCATTTATCTATTTCAAATTCAATTCTTCGTTTCCACTTTTACTCCTAAATACTTCTACGATTACTCAATCAATTTTAAAAAGCAAAGAATAAAATTAAAATAATCCAAAGCTAATTCAGTACCAAAAATCAATACCAACTCAACGGATAAGTTAAGTTGGATTTGAACAGATCGCTTAAAATATTTAAGCGAAAGCATTTGAGTTGGTCAATCTGGGTTCATGCGTATGAATGTGAACACTCTTACTTGAAAGTCACGCTAACTGAATGACCATATAAAATTGTTTTAACAGTGGATGAACATTAAACTTTTTCTTTAAATCATTCATAATTATAATGATTTTTACTAGTTGATGTTACATTTCTTTCACCAACAGTATTATAATAAAACATCAGCTAGATTTATACAATAAATAACGTTGAAGGAGGCTAAATGACTGCATCCATTTTTTGGACTTTTCCCCGTGAAATTACAACATGATATTTACTGAACAAAATAATGTTTCCTAGACAAATGTAGTACTGATTTTGTATACACATTCATTCAAAAATTTATATATAGTAAACCTTGGGCACTATAATAAAGAAAGAATTGAGAGAAAATATAGAAGATGTGTAAAGTATACTCATCTGACTAAACCAGTATGTGCAGGCAGCCCAAAGATTTAGCTATCTATCAGACAAGATTGACTCACTCCATGAAAGTAGGAGATCCCTGACAACTGTTGGTAAGTCTGCGGAAAAAGATATCATATTAAGCATGCATCATGCAGTCATAAGTATTGGTAGATTGATTGTGCTAAAAGATATAATCCAATCTTCGAAGAATTTTTTTCATACAACTTTTTATTAGGCTTTGGTTTGGTTAGCTTGTGCATACATTGAATATTAATTTTTGTCAGGAAAAAAAAGTTATATCTACCATAATTATCTTAAAAGTTATATCTTAAATGTAAATCTTTAATCACATATTGTCATGGTAAGTTTGTTGACCTTTAAAATGACCATCTCAAACTTTTTACCATAATTTCTGTTTGGTTGAGTGAGTGAAATTTTAACAAAGAAACTAAACTTGTTTATTCATTCTCAAATCCCTTTAAATATCACGACTTATCGATTTCATCTCTTTAAATATCACACATTTTGCATTTCTTTCCTCATTTTTCAGAGCCATGCAGACACTCAATGGATAAACCAAACAAAATCTAACATAGTGACTATATGGGAACAAAAAACTACGAGATCTAAATAAGAACTTAAAAATGAGGGAGCAAATGATAAAATCGTGATATTTTGAGGCATAATTAAGTTTAGTTGAATTAAGTCAATTTCAAGTTTCACTAGATCTTTACCTCTAGCTACTTCTACAGCCACAGAAGGGACGTCTATCTGATCTTCAACCAACCTATACACATCGACAAGCTGTAGAGAATACGAGTCAGAATTCTCCAGCACAGAATTAAGGACCTTTAGGGGAGTGGAAAGGGTCATACTATTAACACAAACCTCTTCAATATGAAGCTTTGAATCCTCAGTCAAAGCAAGAAAAAGTTGTCTACGTATTCCTTCATCAACAAAGAAAAGGCGAGCTCCATCTTTGATTGTGTCAGTGAGGTCCAATTTTCTTTCAACTTTCTGGATTTGCCTGTATGGATATGCCTCTAATGAATATTACTGAATGACTTAAAAGTAAAACAAACATGCAGGATTTTTGTCAATGATAATGTTTTAAGAAATACGAACGTGTCTTTCACTTTCAATGCTGGATTGCTACTCATTTTCGCCACATTCTCCTTTGCAAGAACAATAAGGTTTTCAAGCCGTTTCCACTGGAAAAGACCATCTTTGAATAGAACCTGAAACAAAAAAAGTATATCAAGTGAGGAGCAGCATAAGTTTACAATTACATAGCAAGTATGATTAAGTTAGTATTCATAGTCTTAGAAGAAGACAGAATCACAAAAATACTTTGATTGGAATTTGGATTAATTATTGCTTGCTACTTAATACGTGATAAAGATATATCTCAGATAGTGCCAAAATTTCACAAAGAGGTACTGTGCGCTTTGACGGAGGTAGCAGAGTTTCCAGGCGCAGAAATTTCGAGAATTTAAATCTAAAAAAATATTTATAACCTACACGCCAAAAGATAATAGATTATATAGTTTATATAATCGATTATCATTTTAATATTAACGTTTTTATAATAAATAAGTAAATTAAAGTAAAAAATATTAAAATAAGGCATTAAATAAATTAAATTATTCTAAAATAATTTTAAATTTTCATTTTACAACTTATTTTTTAAATATATTAATATACAAAAAAAAATTATTACACTATCAATCAAATCATGTACACTCTTTTCACTCAAATTCACTCTCTTTTTCTTAATTCAAACAAACTTACTTTCCACTCTTTTTCCTCTCAAATCTAACATTTTACTCTCCCTCAAATCTAACATTTTACTCTCCCTCAAATCCATCCCCAAATTCAAACAAAGCCTTAAAGAAAAGGCTGAAAAAAGAAAGATTTATTGATTCTGTTCAAATATATTATGCGATTAAGTTGGTATTTCTATCTCTCATGCTGACTGAAAATTTCACATAGACGGTCTATTGTTCTTTGACCCAGGTAGCAGAGGGAAGAGAGAAAATGGACAGAACTTTACAGCAAATCAAGCGACCATACCTGACCCAACTGTATAAACATTTAAAGAAAAGGGTAAAAAAAAGAGAAAATTTAAGCCCCTCCTTTTGTGTTGCGGATGGAAATGTGAGAATTTATGTGGTTTGTTTTGAATGATTTAAAAAGACTTGCAAGGATGAAAGAGAGGTGGGCTTTCCTCAATTAAAACATTAAAAAGAAGAGATTTGAGAAGAAAGTCAGCTCTTCATGAGAGAGAAAAAATAAATATAATTTTTAATATACATTTTTATTTTGAAATATAACCTTTTTATTTATTAAATTTTTTATTTAAAATTTGTTTTAATTCTAATTTGTATTTATATCAAATTAATTTTTAAAAATAATATTATATCAATCAAATCATTCGCAACAAAATTCTTCATTTTCATTTTCTTAATCCACTTTTCCTTCATTTTTTTCCCATTTCCATTTCCTCAAACTCACCTCCTTAGTCCAACCACACCCTTATTGATTCCGTTCCAATATATTATGCCGATAGATCCATAAAAAATGGTAAAGTTGGTATTTCTCTTTTTTGCACTATCAAGGGTTGCAAATCAGTGTCTGGAAGCATATATCCACTATAGAGGCTAGAGTAGCAAAAGCGTATTGAAAACAGTTTTGATAGGTAGTGGGACTCAACATCTTTGAATCGGGATACCACAGACTCAAGATACTTACGATACGGTTGTAACTTCGAACCAAGAGTCCTATACTTACCTTTGATTCCGTCCATTTAGGTAGTTCATCATATCAGCTAGAGACCTAGGTCCTAGCCCACAGTTAAAGTATGCGTGACAGGGAATACAATACCAGAAGATTCACTATTCGATAAGCCAATATAACAAAATCACCTTTCACCACTATAACACAGATGATGTAAGATACCAGATTAAAGACACCAAAAGACATTATGCCACAGTGTACAAATCTAGCTATCTGCTTCAAAATTAAACCCATCGTGTCTAACTACCATTTTCTCCAATGGCCGTTATAAAGCCATATATCCTTAGCTTATGAATTCAAATATAGCAATTAAAATGGTTTTACTTCATGGAAGTATGTTACTATGGGACCCCTTTGTCATCTTTCATTCCCAATCTTTTTACCTAATATGATACTTGGAATTGTTTCGATATTTTAAATATAGGTCGGCACAAATAAGCTTCTTTTAATTTGAGGATTATAAATTATTCAGAATAATATTTATTCGCATAAAAGTTTTATGCATTTTGAACATAATTTACTAACCTGTATGAGGCGTTCACGTAGAGCTGGATTAGGGTCAGTCAGTAGTCGCTTAGCCACATAAGGATAGGCAACCTATTTGAAATACTGGTGATCATTACACTGAAAAATAATGTATGGGGGTACAGAATGCAAAACCCAAAAAATAAGGGACGACACAGTTTCTCAAACTGATTCATTTACAATAATGAACAACAAAAGTATTTAGAACTTTACTACCTTTGATACCATATATTATACAGCTTTCTTTCTTCTGATGCAACTTAAAAAAATTGCCTTATAAAAATAAGTAGCATGCAGTTATCAAATAAACTTGAAATCTGGACAAGTCAGAAAAATGGAGTCTTTACCTCAAGAAATTTGAAGTCAGGTTTCAGCGTAAAACAGATGCCTTCTTGGGTCAATAAGGATCGAATTACAAGTGAAAACCTTTCCGGAATTCGAATGGGATAATTGTAAACCAACTGGTTAAACTTTCCTGCAGTATATTTCATTAAAATTTGATCAAGGCGCGAAAAAAATTGAAATCTAAATGCAATTAACATGTTCCTAGAATACAAGAAATTTGAAAAACCAAACTTAATCACTATAGAGATACTAAGTGTTATGTGCATGTTTGGTTTGACGTTGGAACAAACTAAATGTGGATCCATGATATATATAAACTAAAACTACTTTGAGTTTCCTCATCCAAAAAGGATACGAAGCTAAAATGCCAAACCAAACATGGACTTCAGTGTAAATAAAAAGTAATTAGTTTTTTATTCCTGCATACGAGAACAGATTTAGTCCTCCATAAATATGATGACAACCTCCATAAAGTCCACTGAGGGCAAATGTGGCATTAAGAGATAAGGATAAGATGGAACGACATAGCCAAACAGCTTGCAACTACGAGTCAATATCTCTTCATGTTCCGACAGTATACATTGTGGCTTTTTACTTTAACTACCCCATTTAACAACACAAGAAAATTCAATCTCAAATTAGAAAATTTATTTCATCAAGCATTGGAAGTTAGGTCAAATGGTCACATTATAGTAATGGCTATTTATATCAAATAATCAGGAAGATGCCTACCAGTGACGCTACGAAAATTGAAATCTGAGAGTCCTTTTCCGGCAGAGTTCTGCCAAATTGCTTCCAATGCAGGAATTATGGGATTGACATCAGTCCCTGGTGTCAGGAAGCCTAATCTGGTGAAATCATTAGCCATTTCGGCATAGTCCTCATTCACAGCGTGGACAACAGCATCAATTAAAATCTGTTTATTTTGCTGAAGAAATGGAAACAGATCACTGTGTGGTCAGCCGCGAAAAAAGCAAGAAGAACGAATCAAAGAAAATTTGACAGTGCGGAAAGTTTAATGTTTAATATTCTTTTTATTTTTTGTGTTTTATATTTTCTTTTTTTGCACTTTCCCTTTAAATACATCTTAGTGAACAGAAAATCAACCGAAACTGCTGTGAAATCGTGTTAATGGGGGAAGTATAGAGAACAGAAATATTAACAGGATTTCACAGCAGTTTTGCATTAAGACAAATGATATTCTTCTCTCACATCAAAGAAAGGTAAGGGAGATCATATTCATTACAACGAAATGACATGTACAGGCAACATGTGGGTTTAAACTAACATGTATGATAGCTTTAGGCATATGATGCAATAACAAACATTATCAGAGATGAAGATAAACAAAGGCCTGGTTGGTTAGTCCACCTACTTCTGTGTGACGTAAATCCACATTCGCCTGATGGATGAATGCAACTAAACATTTCATTATATGCCATTATTTTGTAGCACACCAAAACAATGATTTATTGGTCAGAGAGTGAAAAAGTAATGGTCATTGGCCTACATGCTGGCCATATGAAGAATTACCTGACTGAGAACAGCAACATTGCCAAAGTCCACATATGCAATTCGCCCATCCCGCATGGCAAAAATATTTCCAGGGTGAGGGTCTCCATGAAATAATCCAAATTCCAACAATTGTCGTAGGGCAGCACTCACTCCAATTGTTAAAAATCCATCAACATCAAGACCAGCTTCTTTGATAGCCTGATTCACAGGAGAATTATTATCCACGAGACAACAAACCATACTGCTTCAAAAAGATACACATATAGTATTATCATCCCTAGTCCAAATAAACAAACCTGTGGATTGGTGCACCTGATACCATCAATCCATTCCATTACCAGCACACGTGGACCAGAAAATTGTTTGTAAACCCTGGGAATTTTGACAGTAGGGTCATTTTTAAAATTCTCAAGAAAGTCTTCAAGATTTCGGGCTTCCTGAAATAGATAGAGAAATCAGTAAATTTGTTTACAACAAATATAAAGTGAAAGACACTCAAAATGCCAAGAAGCACATACTGGGGGCATTGATAAGTTCAAAAAACCCATTAAACTACCATGACAAACTCAAGGCAGTACTTAAAGTTACCAGGGTATAATCAAGCTCTTCCAAAAGCTTTTCACCAAATTCATCAACAATCAGCTCAGCATTACATCCCAGTTTCTGTATACTGATTCCATTTAAGAATGAAGCCAAAGTGCGGAATAGGAAAAGATCCCGATATATAATGGGCTCTATCCCAGGCCTCTGAACCTGCAAGAATAAAAATGTCTTCAGAATTGATTTAATATTGATCTAAAACTTTATGCTTTCCCCTTTGTTTATATTTTAGCAATACATTTGAGCACTTTAACCATATAAAACCATATAAATATTTCAGTTAAAGCCATATATGACAAAAATAATTAGTAAAACATCAAAACAAGTGGAAACTCGGAAGAAGGAAAAAGTCATAAATCATATATCACTAAATATGGACAAAGAGTCTTATACATTTGGGAAAAAAATGAAGTCTACTGATTGGGAACAGTATGGATAATAATAATGAATCAACAGAACAAAATAAATATGTAAAACTGTTGTCAACACATTGCTTTTAGCAAGGAATTCAGGTCACCACAGGAAATTAAACTGTTAAAGGCAATGACTTAGATGCAGCAAAAAAGAAGATTAAGCAAAATCATTTAGCGGATAATTTGAAAAACTTTTAGCTAATCAAGCAATGTAAAATGAAAACAGAGTTATAATACAAGGTGAGATAAAAAAAACCTTAATAGCAACATCCTCGCCAGTGGCACGTAATGTTGCTCGGTAAACTTGACCTAAACTTGCAGCTGCTATTGTCTCTGATGATATTTTGCTAAAAACAGCTTCAAGGGGTTGACCCAGATCCTCCTCTATGATTCTGAAGGCAATCTACAACATTTTTAGGTCATTCATCAGAATTATAATGTCCATGGTATGCTAAAAGCTTAGCATAAATAGAATTAACAAATACAGTTGATGCACAGTGGTAACTTTTACTTGATTGGGAAATGAAGGAACATCATCTTGAAGGATGCAGAGTTCATTCATATAATCTTCTCGAATGATATCTGGCCTGTTTGCGAGGACCTGTCAAACAAATGATATCAACTCCCTAAACTAACCATTGCTGGGATGAGAACAAAACTGCACAACACACCTGACCAGCTTTAATAAAGGAAGGCCCCAGATCACACAAGAGGTTCCTAAGCTGTCGAGCACGATATGGAACAACCTCTTCATCCCTTCCAACCAGGAAATCGTACACCAAGTTAGACCAGTATAAGCCCAGATTCCAAACTATCTCCACTCCCCGCAACATAAGTGACAAAGTGGATCCTCTTGATTCTAAAACCTTATTCCTCACCTAATAACCACAAGGAAAATGTCATCAAATTTAGGTAGCTCTAAATTAGAAAGAACCATGCTGTAGATTGGCATGCTTTGGTTTTCTCTCTACCATCCCTCTACAAAACGGGATACTGAACCTCATTTATGACAAAACTTATGTCCATTTTATAGTAGCATGTGTAACACACTTGTCAGTAGTCATGCAGATAATCTGAAGTTTAACATCTTATACCATACAGTATAGTCTAAAATAAATTACTTTAACATCTGCTCAGTTAGGCAAATACCCCTTTCATTTGGATTTGGATTCTGGAACAATGAGTTAAATCCCAGATAGAACAATGTTCTAAATCCCAGATAGCAGCGGGCTGCTCCAAAAATGCTATAACAAGATACCCACTATTCTGAATAATTTTAGAATTTACATATTGTATAATATATATATACATATAAATTCTCAAAAATGATGAAAGTTACTTAATAACATTCATGATTAACAATAAAAAGTCATAGGTGTCTCAAACAATACATACAAGTAAATGCCAACAAAAGCCAAATACAAGGTCCTTAGATCAGAATTATAAGTCATAATCTTCTAATCAATTCTTCTTTATCAATTTCACTATCATTTACTTCTATAATATTTCAATTTTGGAATTAAAATCCCGAAAATAGCCTTCCAAAAAAACCCTGATGTCCCAGTTCTGAGGTATTTCTTGGAATCAACACATAGTGGCACTACACTAAACCACTCTGTTACCGAAGCCCCTGTAGTTGGCAGGGGCCAACTCTGCACTGCTATAATGCGTTATTTAAAATCTTGTTCTCAAAAGTAAGAAAAAGGGTGTTATTCATAGGGAAAATAGTTGCAAAGTTGACAATCCCATGGATAAAATAAATAGATAGTAAGAATCCACACCATTAACTAGGGGTTGTCATTTCCGCTTTACTAGCTAACGTTTAACCATCTAAATCCAAGACCTCGGAGCACTATAATAAAGTAACTCTGTCTAGTACCCAAAAACTAAACTATAAACTTTCATATAAAGCAAAAGGTATGCAGAAGCATCACTATCTGAAGGGAGATCCCAACTAGGTTAGCACCTCCAATCTATGTAGCACACAGACACTGATACGACATGAACACGGACACAGAGAGACGTATAGTCTCTAAAATGTAGGACACGGAACATGGATCCATATATTATATAATTATGAATTATATAAATTGATAATAAAGATTTATATACACAAATATGTTTCAATTTTTTTTTTAACAAAAAGATGTTTCTCATGACTGGTTCAAAATGATTTGTTGCTTATTTTCATAATCATAATAAAAATTTATACAATAAATTTGAGTTTTTAGAAAATTAAAGTATTTCTCCTTTTTAAAATTGTGTTAAAACTGTGTTAAAATTGTCAGAAATCCAACAAATATCCAACAAATAAGATAGCGTCAGTAGTTAAAATTAAGCCTATAAGAACAACCGTTATTAACTCATAATTGGACCACATGCACATATCTAGTCTTGCAAACTTCACAATCAAAATGTCCGATACAGACCATGCAAATCCCACATTAACTAGTTCAACTCATGGACTAGGTTTTGAAGTTGAATCAAGTCAAACCCAAATTCTAAAAGACTAGTTTAATGAATATGCCAGATACAACTCCAGTTGCAAATGAAAAAAGGCGGTATCACCGATGCTTGCCATAGCTGCTTCAAAACTAAAGGCGTGTCCGGAGACCAATTTGATCATGTTGAACGGAAGTTTTAGGCTATGTTTGGATTAAAGTTTGGAAAATACTCTTACAAATTCAAATGCACTAAATGAAGGAGAAATTTGTTAATTTGAGAGTAAATACAATACGTTTGCACTATCCCAACTTTAGTGCAAACACGCACCTACACTTTCCAGTGAATAAACTTATGATGACACGGGTTTAGTTGAACCTAACTGAAATCCTAACACTTCAAAAAATGATATCCAAAAAACGAGGCACTTAAAACGCAGAGAGAGAGAGAGAGAGAGAGAGAGAGGTTGAATGCGTACGTACGATCTCGGGCGAGTACTTGCGGAAAGGGATGCAAACGCCACGCTCGATGTCGAGCTGCTCCAGCGCAGAGCTGCTCACTCCCTGCAGCGACCTCGAAACGGCGCCGTTCGTCGCGGCGGAACTCGAAACCCGCAAGCGCTGGGCCTTCTTCGCTCGCCGAAGCGAAGATGGAGCAATCGAATCCGAGGTTCGCGGCGGCAACAGCCGAGTGTCGCGACGGAGAAGGTGAGGAACCGTGCACGAGGAACTCGCGTAGATGGAATCCATGGATGAGCGAAACCGAAGCCGAAACCTAAATCAAAACAGAAAGCCTTAAATTGGGAGCATTTGCAGGTGATTAGAGAGTTGAGATTTCAGAGTAAACGAAGAACCGAATTGGGGCTCTGAAATTTTGGTTTTCCATTAAAACACGGATGTAATAAGAGAATGTGGTGTTGCGAAGAAGAGAACAAAAGCACTTGGCGGGTTCTGTGGTCCACGTGGCCGAACCAAACATAACCACATCCACATTTTTTCCTTAGATCGAAAAGTGTAAATTTATGTGGACACTTTTTGTGCTGAGTTGGCTACTTATCTAGCTATATTTTTTAGTTTCGATTATTTTCATTTATGTAACTAGTGGGATAGCGAAGGTGATAAACTTTATTTGTTATATTACGTATAATTAATTATTAAAAAACTGTAATGTTATCACATTAAAAACTATTTAAAAAAAATTGTAAAAAAATAACTAAATAAAAGAGTTTATAGTCTAGACAGATTTATATGAACAATATTTAATTAATTTAACTTTTTTATCATAGTAATTTAAATATTAATACAATTTTATGCTTAATGTTTTATGGTATTTCATTCTACAATTTAAATACTAAGTGTTTTTTATGTAAATATTAACATGATTTATGTAAAATGGTTTTTATGTATAGTATATTTTTATTTAATATTGTTATATAATTCGATTATTTAAATATTAATGCATTTTCATATAGAATTTATATTTACATCGTATAAGTATTAAACCATTAATGGATAGTCTAGTGGTTCAATGAGGAAAAAAAAGTATGTCATGTGTTTTTCTATATTAATGTATAAAATCACTTGATCAATTCTTTGCAAAGATTAATATTTTTTCTTTTGTTTTATCATTTGAGATTATGTTGATCTCTTTGTTTATTTTGGAAATACTCATCCAACGATTATTCAATAGGTAGACATATTACCAATGACACTTTAATATCTAATTAGTTGAGATTTTGGTATAAAATAAATATGTAATTACTAAACGATTTTTACCCTTTATATTTATGGTATTCATGATGAACATTTACTTGAATGGATATAGGTTAAGTGTTACAATTGTAATTATATCAAGAGTCTAAAGGCATGTGTTCGAAGGTATAATAATTTGAGGTTAGTATCATCTCGATCTTTGAAGAATCTAAGTATTAATTTGAAAATATTGTAATTCATGATTGGTATCATTTTGAACTACAAATAATGATTTGAGGTGAACAATCACATGTATATATGGGAGTGATATAATATACATCATGGTTCATTTCTTTCTAGTAGCAGTGTAATGATTATGTCGTGAAGATGATTTTGAATTGGGAAGCCAGAACGTCTCTATACCATTAGATTTAAGAGATATGATGGATGAAGTGTGTTGTGAATGTTGGGTTACCTCCCTTAAATTTCTATAAATAAATACTAGGTTACTTATGTAGGACCATTTGCAATCTTTTGATTGATATAATATTTGTTTGTAGAGACCTTATTTGAGCATTAGATGAATTATGTATTTGTCTTTGTGGTTTAAGGAGTTAACTAGAGGGTAGTTGTTATTTGAGGAAATGGAGTTGCTATCTCTCATGGTCCTGATAATGACTCCGGCATGACGTCATCATTAGCCGTTAGTGACAAGAGCAGTTACAGTGTAATGGATCCCAAAGTTATGGTCGAGAGCAAACCAAGAATGATATTTTGTTACAAACAGGATATGAATGGGTGTATCTACATGTGAAGGAGTATTTTCTAAATATAGGTGGTCATCTATCGTTCGCTCTTTCACAAATAGTATTTTTTTATGTTAGAGAGCTCTAGACAACATCTTGTTAGTTGCTTGTTATTCTCTCTATAGGTAACAATTTAATAGGTCCTTTTTGTTACCCATTAATAGTATTTTTCTTTTTTTTCATCTTAGATATGTTTTTTTTTTTACTTTGTAGTCTTTGATGTTTTAAAATTTATTTTCGTCAGATAGTTATCAGTTTCTTGTTTCTGCCAAGTTTGTGAACATTTTTTTTAATTCATCGATCTTAGTTAGAAGTTTTAAACCTAATTGACTTATTTTGTGCTTGAGTTAGTAAGTTTTTCATGAAAAATTAAATACTATATCAGTTTTGGTAGAATGTGTTGGACATCTCAAGGATTCAACTTCGGTGTTTAATGAATCCATGATTAAAGACTTGTTGCTTTATGTGTATTGGTAATTTAGTTTTTTTGTTTGTTTGTCTTGATTTATATTTTGTCTTTAGGAATGATGATGGATCCAAGAACAAATTGTTTTCAACTGGTTAAAAAGTTTTTCAACTAGTTTTAATTTTGTTTTTTAAAAAGTTACAGTTTTTCAATTTGTTATCTTTTAAATCAATTGATTGTAAATAAAAAAAATGTTTTTAGATTTTTCTTTATCATGTTTTATATACTGAAAACCATTTTTTAATATGTAACATAAGAAATATTTTCAGTTTGAGTACATTCTATTTGAGAAAAATTAGTTTTCATGCATACTATAGTTTTTAAGTGATTTCGACTTTTTAACAAGTTGATTTTACTTAACTTCACCCTTTTATTTTAAAACCGTTTATGTTAACTCTCAATAAAATGGACTACATTATTTAAAAAAAAGTACTCATACAACTTACATTTTTACATTTATGAGAACCTTAGTGAGAAAAGTTTTTGAAATAATTAGTCCTTTTGAAAGATATTTGAGTGTTCTTGGAGCCAAATCTTCATCAACTAGATAGAGGTCAAAGATTCTTCACTACAGTTGTGAATTGGAGAGGTTTTGTTGTATTTATTGGTTCACGGTCAAGGTTTATTCGTTCCCTTACGTTTTGTTTTGTAATTTTGTAATTGTTGGGGCCAATATAAGGTTTCTTGGTGTGTATCATGTTGTGTTAGGGTGTTGTAGTGAGTGGTGTTGTTCTTGTAGTGTTCAAGAACTGTTTTTATTTTTCTTGTAAAATAATTGTGTTGCTTTAGTGAAATCCACCTTGGTGTGAGGTGAAACAGAATGTAGCTCTTTTGTTAGTGAGACAATATAAAATGTTGGTGTCTTTTATGCTTTCTTTATCATTGCTTTAAATTTTCTCTGCATAAGTTTATGTATTGGTATAATCAATCGGTTATTTGTAAAAATCAATTTGTTGTTTTTATCCTCTGTTGATTTGTTTGTTTTTTTGGAATAACGAAAACAGTTGTGATAAGCAATATTGAGTGTTGATGACTTTTTACGGCAAGTGCATCGCGTTGTCAGAAGAAATAATTTATCCCGAAGGACGGATATCGATCTCACAAGGAACAGTTGAATTATCAAGTACAATACTTGCTAAATATAAAATAGAACAATAAAAAGTGTGTTGAAAGTGGTTGTGTTGGCGATGATTAATAAGAAAATAGGCACAAAATCAGTTGCTTCAAGTTGGGAAAATAGGGATTAGGTTTCATCTTTTTTACTCTCATGTATTTTGATTAGCATGTTAACATTAAGTTCTTTGATTGAAATTGATGCTCGTAGAAAATTCATTTATATCAATTTCTCACATATAAAATTATTAAAAATGTTTCCTAAATATCGATTTCTCGCATATTTATAAAAACAACTTAGAGTCACGCTCAAACGTTAATAACAATTAACATTTCAAATATATTTTTAGCACTCAAATGTTAAGTATTGTTGTTTAGGTCAGAACCCTAAAAATACCTTTCAGTCAGATTTAAGATTCTAGATCAAGAGTTAGAAACAAAACAACAATACCAATAATTAATCAAGAACAAAATATTATATCATGTTTAAATATCACCTCACTACATAAGAGCTCGAACAAATTACTCTCAGTCCCAAAGGGTAGAATTAGCCACTCATCTTCTAACACCTTCTATTCTCCCAATTGGTTACAAATCACAATATGGTGGTTTCCTCTCAATCTGACACACTAGGGTTGTGCCTCTAGCCCCCTATCTAACCTAATTTGCCAGGGGTGACTTACTACATCCCGCTGATGAGCTTATTGATAAAAACATAAAAATGGCCAAACTTATCTGACGCATTCTCGCTCAAGGGAGAATATCTCGCTTGAGCGAGAAAGGCGGCAATTTCCGAAAACTTTGCTGAAGCATTCTCACTCAAGCGAGATCCCCTATTGCACAATTGGCTTTTTTTGGCACTTTTATGCATTATGAGACCTTCCGACTTTCTCTTTTTATCTTATATTATTCCTCTTTATGCCAAATCTCCATTCTTCCCTAGAAACCTAAAATTAACACCAAATTTGGGAATACAGTGCTCTTATTCAAATAAAGATCATAAAAAATGTAAAAATGTATAAATTCATAAATTAGGGATTATTTTATATGTAATTTAGCAATTAATACTCATAAGTGTCTGTATTTTAATATGAAATATTACTGAAATTAGGCACTTATCAATTGTTACATTGTATATTGATATTGATTGTATTCATTCGTATTTGTTATTGATTAAATAAGTTAAATTGAAATAAAGGTTTTCTTAAAAACATTGTTTGGTACATTTGAATTATGCACTTATCTTGAAATTTGTAAAATCTATTTTTTGTTATTCTTAATAAGAAAAATAATTTGTTATTTTAAAAAATAACCTGTTGAAATTTTTGAACATAAGCTTTGATGTTTGTAAGTCCAAGTGGATTGCTTGAAGGCCCTACTGCTGATTGAGTGCGTGTGTTTTGTGTAGTTTGAATTTGTTAATCAACTCATAATTATGATCAAAGATTGCTTGATTCAAGTTCTTTTGAAAAAAGATGTTTTCTAAAGAAAGTGGACAATCAACTTGTTGAAATTTCGATTCAACCGGTTGTTTTACACTTAGAGGTTTTTGAAAAGAATTTGAAAAAGCTTGAAATTGGTTGACTTTGTTGTCAAGCCGACCGGTTGTTTCGAAAATTCAACCGATTGATTTTTGAAAATCCTTAACAGAATTTTGTTAAGTTAGTTTAATTTGTTTTAATTGTTTTAAAACTGATTTGGCTCTTGCATTAAAAGTTTTTAACAACTAATTGGAGTTTAAATAATCTATTTTAGGCTCTTGGTTGTTAAGGAATCATATTATCTCTTTCAAATCACTTTTTCCAATATTGATTCAAGTTTTGGATTCTTTTTAAGAGTGGAATAGGATTGCATTGTATTATCTACTTTTTCAACATGTGATTGTACCAGGTGTAATCATTCATTTTCTCTCTTGACTTTTGTATTTATGTAAGAACTGGTGTTGTACAAATCCAGAGGCCGTTCTGAGATTTGTGGTGTTGTTTGCCAAAGGTGGTGTGTGTTCTTGAAGGGTTCAAGATCACCACTTTGGTGTGTGTTATGTAATCTAGGTTTGATTACATAGTGAATTCTCAGTGTTTAGTTGAGGACTGAATGTACTTCTTAGTTAAGAGTGAACCAATATAAACATCTTGTGTAAATCTCCCTATCCTTACACTCTTTAAACTGCTTTAACTTTGTTTTTATAAACTGTTGATAAAAACAACTGGTTGATTCGCAAAAACAATCGGTTGATTTTTTGAAATCAATTTTAAAAACAGTTTTCTTTTTGGCTCATATGATTTCTCATTGATTAACTCTTCATAGTTTTCACTCTACCTTCAATACTTGCGAAAATCTTTTAACAACAATTCATCATCCCTCTTGTTTAAGTTCTACAATTCTAACAAAAAATAATTCATAAATTTGTTTCTTAAAACAGATTCAAATATTTTCAAACTGTTTCTGATTTACAAGATTATGTTTTAAGATTTGTTTGATAAAAAAATTAATCAATTGTTTTTTAATAAAATAGATTCATTTTCTTAATCAATGTTCTTCTTTATAAAATCAATCATTTGTTTTGAAAAATAATATGTTAAAATTCTGTTTGAATTGTTGTAAACAATTAATTGTGAAAATCTTTCTAACTACAATTCACTACCCCTCTTGAACTTAGCTTTCCCTTAATTCAACATAATGAACCTTGGTGAGACGTCAACTTATTATTTCTTATATGTTTATGATTGTTAGTATTCTAGAACTTAAAGTGACTCTCTTGAATATTATTCTTGTACATGCACTTTTGAAATGATTTAGGCCATTCTTAATTTTTAGCTACTTGGTCAAATTGCCTTACTTTGTATCATTCACCTTTGTATACCCATTCGAGCTTTATAACCTTTTATTTATTGAGTTTTAGCTCATTACACGCCTTTAAACATGAAAAACCATGATAAATCTGACTTGTAGTTTTAAGGAGTTTTGGAATCATCTTAGGAATTGGTTTAAAGATAAGTGTGGGGTGTTACATTGAGCTTTATGATAAATAAATGAATGTGAATTTATACTACAATGAAAAGTTAATCTGGAAAGTAGCTTGAAAAAAGAAAAACTTGGGAAATTAGAATCTAAAAGAGAAAATGTGGTCTTAAAAAGATAGAGAAAAATAAATAAAAATAGAAAAAGTGAAGTTGAAAAGGAGGATTTTTTGTCTGTGAGCAAAAGAGGTAGCTTCCTACTTATTTTATGAGTCCAGGTCCCCATTTTTCTTCAAATACTTTCAGGTATTTTAGCCTTGAATACTTTAATTTATCCCACCTTTACCCTGACCACATTAGAAGCCCTATAAAAGTTCTTTTTGATTTTAAGTTGCATGTGTTTCGAATAGTGGAAATTAGAGGCTTTTCGAGCCTATGATAATACTTATATTCATTATATGCTTTGAGTGAAAACATCATCCTAAACACTTGAGAGAATGAGTGATACACATACCCTAATTAGGCTACCAGTTCTAGTTCATAGCTTAGATTGATTGAAATTTCTCTTAACTTTGGTGTTTGAAACATGTCTTAACTGGTTGGATTATTTGAGACTCTGGTTCATGAAAATTTCCTCTTGTTGCTCACAATCATGGTCCTTAGAGTTTTATGAAAATATAAACATTTTCTTGTTTAGTTTCTTCTTATTTTTCCCAAGAGTGAAAAAAATGTTTGTGTGTGGGGTGTGGGAACTCACAATTTTTTAATATTTTTCTATAGTATTTGCATTTTCTTGAGGTTTCTTTCGCTTTTATTTTATGTTTTTTAATCAGATTTGTATTTTCTCCAAAATAATAGAGTTTTTTACAAAAATGTCATAAAAACAACATTTAAATTTTCTATTTTGTTTGAATCATTTAATACGTGCTTTCCTACTTTAAAAAGACAATTTTGGAACTAACTTTAACCTTGAAAAGATTAAATGAAGACATTGAAGTAATAAAGACTAAAAATTGAGACTCAAAGAGAAAAAATCATATAAAAACCGGTAGCAAATGATCAACAATTCTTGGTCAACCAACACTAGACGATCAACATTGCACTTTGAAGAAGAAGCTGAAGTTAGTAAGTTTTAGAACCGATTTTGGACCTATTGAAAAGCTCATTCATTTATAAAGATCAAAACTATAAAAATATAATAGAAGTAACACTTTGGACTTAGTTAGTTAGTAGATGTGACAATTTTCATTTATAGTTTTTAGTTTTATGATGTTTTAAGCTATAAAGTAATTGACTCTTGTTCTTCTTGTTTGCTCGTTTTATTCTTCTCTTTTGTTCATGCATTTTCTTAGTTCTTATTTCGAAATGAATTCAATTCTGAAAATGAATTTCAACTATTCAATTACCATGTGAGACAATGCTCTGTTTTAGCGTTTTTCTCTTCAAAATCTATACAAAAATGATGTTTCGTTTCAAAATGAGTTTTTAAGGACATACAAATTGATTGATTATATGTTTCTTAATTGTCAATAAATCCAAAATTTGTTCCCTTGCATTTGAAGTAAAAGAACACTAAACCATGGTTTCCGTCACAGTTTTTCATTGTTGAATTGGGTTTCACTTTTCTTTACTACATTTATTTTCAATTCAGACTTTTTTACACTTTTGTCATATACATTTGAAGTTTACATTTCTCTTTCGCTTATAATATATTCTAAATCATTCTTAGTTTACATTTCATCATGCCTTGTTTTACGTTCACAACTTTTTCATTTCTACAATTTATGTTTTTGCCCTTTACATTTCATATAATTAACTTTTTTATCATTTAATTTTCTCGCAATTTAGTTTTTAGTCATTTATATTTCTTTTTCCAATTTACTATTCACGTTCTTGTTTATCTTATTTTCGTTATGTCAAGTATAACTATTAGACAATCTAGTTAGAGATTGTTAACTAGAGTGTTTAACAATTGTACTTAATTTGTTTCAATTTATTTTACTGCAATTTATTGAGATGCTTTATTTTTCCTTTTCCTTTGTTGTAACTATTTGATGATCTAGCAAACAATGGTTGTCTACACTGTCTAATAACTTTACTTAGTAGTTTAATTTACAAATTTTCTTTCATGTTACCTTTTTTGTTTTAAAGTAAGTGTATTTTCAAATTCATTCATGAATTTACATTTTTTTTATGTTCTTTACATTTAACGTCTACTGCATATTTTGTTTCAACTGTAATTTTAGTTTTTGTTCATTGTGTTTATGTTTCTAGTTGATAATATGAATTTTCTTTTTAGTACTTTATGTTTTTTATTTACATTCAAACCATTTACATTTATGGTGCCATTAGACGGTCTATCAGACGATTGTCTTGTTAAATGATCTAGCGTACACTTTGTCTTGCATTTTACTTTCCATTTACATTCTGCAATCCAAATCAAATTTCTCCACTTCTTAACTTGCAAAGAAGAGGATATTAAACAATAAGTTCAATTAACATGTTTTCTTTGAGATTCAACCTAAATTGACCCTATATTACATTAGGAGAAAACTTAGTATTTTGTTTTAAAAGTTTAATGTGTCTGGGTAGTTATCAGTTGCCCGCAATGATGTCACTCTGATTTTGAATGTCGTTTGGAAATCACAAATACTAAGTTTTCTCTAAAAATATGCCATGTAGATCAAAACCTAGGTTTATTCTCAAAGGATACATACAATTGTATTTGATCTGGAATAGTCTTCTTGTACATTTTTTTTTTGGGATTTTATAATGAAAATGATATGAAAACATAAAAAAAAGAGTCTGAAAACATAAAAAAAAAGAGTTTGAAAACATAAAACAAGTAGATGAAAGGTCAATTAATATATTTAAGATATATATCATTCATCTTATCATAGTTCTCTAAAAATATAGATCTAATTTTGAATAATTAATCGAATTAATCAATCAATTTAATTGAATAAACACCACTAAACCATAAATCGAATCAAATAAAAATATTATTTAATCTAATTCACATCTAAATATTAAATTAAGATTCAATCAATTCCTAATTTTATTTTTAAAAGACATAAATGCAAATTAAATTACAACCATAAATTACAAATATGAAAGTGGAAAGAAAAAAAAAACTTGGAGCATGATTTGTGCAAAACTCAATTTTGTTTGTATAATCTATTCTATAAATTAATATTAAAAAATTAGTTCTCCATGTCCGAAGAACAAAATATATACAAGAGAGGGAAAAATAAAAGACAATTTGAAAATTGTAGAGAAAAAGAGAGGAAAATACAATTTCTAAATTTGCAAAACTAAACCAAATGATTTATCAGTACTTGTTTAAAGCACGTTTAGGCTCTATATACTCTTTACTTGATTGGAAACATGAGCTCCAACGGGGTTAACAAAATCAATTACAAAATTTGAAGTTAATGCAAGGGAAATCAAATTTTTATGTTTTTTTTTTCAAAAATTCAACAAATTTGTCTCAACTTTTAAAAATAACATTTTAAGAAGTAGACTTTAAACCCAACTCAACCTTACAAAATTAGTTTGTAAGGTGATATTTGTACTCATTTATATATTATGAATTGACCTTATCTTTAGTTGATGTGAGATCTTCAACATATCCCCTCATGTCGAGAGACTCCCAACTTGTGTGTGAGACTAAATATTTATGGGTAGTTCGATAACATCCAGATAACGGGTGACACAATATACTCAACAAACTCTCGATAAAATAGACTATGATATCATCTTAATAGGTGAACTTTAAGTCTAACTCAAACAAAAAAAATTGACTTGTAAGGTGAAATTTACATCTACTTATATATTATGAATTAATCTTATATCTAATCGATGTGAGATGTCCAACATAAAACTCCAAATCCAACTAGTCAAATGCCTATTTTGAAACCTTACTTATGTAAAATTAAATACAATGGAAATCAATAAAAAAATAATACGTACATAATAAAGTTATAACCAAAATAATAAAGAAAGATAAGAATAGCTAAAAATATAAATTTAAAATAATTATATTCAACTCAATTTATTACAACTAAAATGAAAGTAAAACATATTAAAAGTATTATCAATACAAAATAAAACTATATATATGTGTCATCAATGTTACAAATTATTTTAAATGAATAACTAAATTTCCTAAATAATATTTATTTTCTTTAAAGAAAAACTTGCTGAGAAATTGGCACAACTAATAAAAATTAAAATCGCCTCTGCATAATAAATGTATCACTTCGAAAACTAAGTTATTTAAGTAAATAATGATGTGTATATATCTATATATATATATAAGTTAATTATTCTTTAACTAATTTTATATCTTAATTTTCTTAGAAAACAAAGAGGGAGGGCTCGGAAGCGGAAAGTTGAAGCCCTATTCAGCGGGAAAGAAGGAAACGTTTTGGCGGGAATCAACATAAAAATAAAAATCGACGCGCAATTTTGTTAACTCATTCTTAGCATAGCATAACAGAATCATCCACTCTTTCACTTCCCTCTCTTTCTAGGGTTTCGAAGATGTTCTCCAGCTCCCAATTCGATGCAGCCACAGCCTTCTCCGGCGGTGGATTCATGTCCTCTCAGCCGTCTAACCTCAACGATTCCTCTCCCGCACCGTCAAAAGTATGCAATCTATCTCTCCTTTCTAATTTTCCATTTCTCTGCAAAAAGAATCACCAAACGGAGCACGCACGCACTTAGGATGATTTATTTTGTGAGAAATAAGTCGAACGTGTTGGTGTTAACCTAATTTGGGAAGTTATAAATAATAATAATAATTTTTTTCGTTGAGAGCGAAAGACTGTGCTCTACTAACTGTGTTTGTGTTTCGCTCGTTGAAGAGCCGCGAAACTCAGGGTTTGGTGCCGGTGACGGTGAAGCAGATAAGTGAAGCCTCTCAAACCGGTGACGAAAAGTCGAATTTCGTGATCAATGGTGTAGATCTGAACAATGTATGCCTCGCGCTTTTATTAGTCAGTTTTTGAATGATTTTTCTTTTATTTTTCAAGAATCGTTATGCGGTGCTTCTTTGTTTATTATGTACATGCGAGGAGAAAAACATGGTTAGTACTGTCATGCTACTCTGTTTCGAACTTTGGAAAAATATACCATATAGTTTTTATTTGAGTTTAATTTTTATGTATTGTCTGCATAACACTTCTTAAATCTATGTAATAGTTTTACACTTACAATGGCTATAATTAGCAGTTATAAACGGATGATCTATGCTTTCCAGTTTCTTACGTTGACCATGCATGAAAATTCAACTCTTACTTTACATGCTTTAATGTTTGCTTTAGATTGGAAATATATGCATTGACTGCGTTATTGTTATTATCATGTATAGCATGTTTACGAATTTTGAGAAAGAGTAAGATCTATAATGATTTTTGATTTCTTGAGAATGTAAAATATTGTATATCGACAATGCCTTATTGAATTCCTTGCTTTACATTATTTTGGTTCAGGTAACACTAGTCGGGATGGTGTTTGAGAAAGTTGAGCGAAACACCGATGTCAATTTTGTTTTGGACGATGGAACTGGACGAATAAAATGCCGAAGATGGTATTCAATGCATTATAAATGTTATTTCATATTAAATTAGTTATAAAATAACGTGTTTGTATTGCTTTGCTTTCTACTTTGGAAAATTTTCCCCAATAAATGTTGTGGAAAGTGGTTTGAGTTATTTTTTTGTTCTTTTATCAGGGTTAATGAGACTTTTGACACAAAGGAAATGGAGGAAGTAATGTAAGTTCATGAATATGTAAGATATGAGTCTGTGATTGTTGTATTTCTAACCTTGAAATTTTTTCAATGATAGGAATGGTATGTACGTCCGTGTTTTTGGGCATTTGAAAAGCTTCCAAGGTGTTAGGCAACTTGTTGCTTTCTCTGTCAGGCATGTGCGCTACTCCCACTGTGTTATATTGTAACAATTGTGCAGTGGCTGTTTATTTACGAATTTTGTATGATAGTTTAGGGCTAGATGAATACGATTTTATCAAGTCTTCAATGAACACAGGTTCAAGTTAGTTAGTGAGAAGAGTTAATCCTTGTTTATCCCATCAGTCATTACTTTAGGGATCTAATCTAATTGTAACTTGGAGTGAATTTACAGAATGTGTTATACACACCTCAATAAGCACTGCACAGGTTTAAGTCAGTTATGGAGAAAAGTTAATCCTTGTTTATTTCAGTAGTCATTACTTTAGCTATCTAATTGTAACTTGGAGTGAATTTATGATTTACTATATCTAATGTTAAGGGTGTTTGTTATTGAAGAATGGGGTGGCTGTCATTGTGGTTTGTCAGGTTCACCAATACCGAGACACTATAATCATGTATTAGGAAAAGATGCTGGATTATTCAACAAATGTAATATATTCAGATTTATAAAGATGTAGATGGATCTGGTGAAGCACTGTGCATCTTTTGGGGGCTCTGGCCCTTGATCCCAGGATGAGGTGTTTCAATCAAGGCACGACACTGATTTGTTTAGATACACACTTTGACTTACTCAAGGCTTCCACTATTAAAATTGAAAACGGAAGGGAGGAGACGGACAAGGAGTAAGATTAGTAGTGGGTGCACCTACTCTAAAATTGACTCAACAACTTGCATCCTCTCTTTATAATGTAGTAGAACAGTTGCAAAAGTGTTATTCCTTGGCTTAGAACCATCGCATATAATAGAACATCACCGATTATTGATTTTGTTAACGATTCAAAGCACCTTTGATACTTTGGATGTATTGATACCTTGCTAATTGTGGGTTTGTTCTCTGAGCTTGGGAGCTGTTGCTGATATGCATTAGGGTATTTAATGGACTACATTTTCTCTGGGGTGTGTATGGCTGTTTTAGGAGGTTTTACATAAAACTCTTGGGATGTATAGGAGGTTCTTATCAGATGCCAGTTTCTTCTGTCTGCCGTGTTCAACATTTAAGCATGTACTCTCATATTCAGTTATATTTTTCTTTTGTCAAACAAACCAGAAAAGAAATGGTGGTGTGGTGCCTGCAAGTTGGTGATTACTGAGCGTCTCTTGGTTCTGTTTCTGTATCTTCTCGTCATCGTTAAACTTATCTAGATATTTCAAAATTTTCTGAGGATTTTTTCACTATTTTTAAATTATAAATGTGAAGGTTGTCAGACTTATTAACCTCACGGAATTTGGGGTTTTGATTTTCATTATTGATGTTTGCATTATTTAGATTTCAATCTTAGTTTTTATTGTCGGTTCTGGGTGCCCAGTGACCTTTCTCGAGGTAGCATTTGATTTTCAAAATTTTCCCTTAGAATAGTGACTGAGTATGTTGAATTGATGATTTTGCACGTGAATTACAAAGCGTAAGTTATATCTAATTGTGGAAAAGTGATTTTTTCAGACTATGGTATCCTGCAGTTTTCCATGCTGAGAAAGTGTCTATATTTGGCAAATTGCCTAGCTTGTTTTATCGTATGCTTATTTCATATTTGTGATGTTTTTCACAGGCCCGTTACCAATTTTGATGAGATCCCTTTTCACTTTATTGATAGCATATATTACCATCTTCGCTCCAAAATGAAGGTGCACACAGTTTTCATATTTTACCTGAATTCTTTTAGATCAGTGTCTGATGATTCACGGCAGTGGACATACCTGATTACTTAACACATATTTTTTTGTTTGGATCGTAGTTGGAAGGAATCACTTCTACAAATCCTTTATACGTCTCGTCTTTTAACACTCCAGTCAAAAATGCCCCAAATGGATCTCAGGCGCCACCATCAAATCCAGTATGAGAGTCGATGACACAGTTGCTATTTGCTACAGTTGTTTAATTAGATTGATGATACTATTTTTCTCATGTCAGGCATATGCACAATATAGCGTGGATGGACTTAAGGATTGCGATAAATTGATTATTGACTACCTGAAGCAGCATTCAGATATGTGAGTTATAAATCGAAAGTTTTATGTTACTTGATTTTCATTAATTTAATATATAATATTTTCAACGAATGTAACATTTGGATTCTCATCGCACTAAATTCACTTGATTTATAATTCTGAATGATTTCAAAATTGGTTTTAAATTGCAGCTCAGATGAATTTGGAAAACATGTCAATGAATTATCCCGAGAGCTCAAGCTTCCAATGGATAGGATCATGTAAGTTCTCTTATATGTATCTTTCTGTTTAGGCAAAGCATTTACTTATGATGTAACTCATCTGTTATGTTGTCAGGTTGTCGCTGAAGACTCTTGTAGACGATGGTTTAGTATACTCCACCATTGATGACTACCATTACAAACAAGTTTGATATTTCATGTAACGAGGAATATAGGTGAGGATCGAGCTGGATACTGCTATTACGACATGAACCGTGATATATGTTGACTAGTTTCGAGTTGTAGATATGTTTTTGAATGAATTGATCTATTGTATGCTCAACAAAAAGAATCAGTTCTGTTTACACTTGTTAAATGATTTTAGGTTGTTGTGACAGAAAGTTGTATTTTCCATTTTTTTTTAATTTCTTGGATGCCGTTTTTGTTTCCAAATCTATATTTTCTGAAATTTATGTAGCTTTTAATATCATTTTGATTGATGGTCCAACGTAACCACAAGTAATAATAGCAACACTATTATTATTATTGCCACTAAACTATCATTTTTGGTGTAATGTTACTATCATTCCAGTTCCAATATGAAATTGAAATTAAACATTAGTGCACGCCTCCAGGCTGTTCATTTTGCACCTCTATAGTTTTTTGTGGCACTCATATACCTTTAAAATATAAAAATTATTTTATTCTATTGATGCTTTTTATTTTAGAATGATCTTTTTTTAATTATAAAATTTGAAAGGTATTTTTGGATTAGGAATATCGTTTGGATTCTATACTCAGAATGAGTTTATTTTAAAAAAATAGATATTGGATTATGGAATTTGGAAAGTACTCATGAATATTTTGGAATACAAGAGGTGTAAATAGAAAAAAAATTATATTTATGGATTGTAGAATTTTGAATGTATTTTTTAAGGACAAAATGATTTTTTTGTTTGAGCTATTGGGTGTCAGGATAAGTTGTGGAAGTACAATATACCAAATTTTAATCGGTTATTACACTTATTCAACCAATTGAAATATTGTAAAAAACTAGACAACAATAGAGATACAAATGAAACCAAAAACTATTTTATCCGTAAGAACTCATTCCTAAATCACTTTTTTCTTCATGCACCTTGAACTATTTAGTTTTCAATCATACACTACACTAAATTAATTTTGTTTAATTTATGTTTGGATTTAAGGTATACAGAACTAAGAAATTCAACCATCTTAGGTTTAAGCATTACAATTTATTTGAGTAACGGATATTTGGGAATGTCAAAGTGAATATATGTAAATTTTTTGGAAATATTCAAAATTTTAAAAACATTACTTTTATTTATATATAAAAGAAATTGGAGAACAAAGTTATCCCACTATGTGTAATCTGAACAATGAATGCTGAGTTTCCAAAATTACGAATCCGAAGAGCGTATAATTATGATTTAGAGGAAATGGGAATAGGAAAATAGTTCTGAAAAGAAAAAAACCATTGATTCAGGAACTATTCAATCTAACCATGGAGGAAATGTCATAGTAATCATATGGTGCAGAAAAAAGCCATCGTCATAAACCTCACCATATTTTTTAGAATGTCAGTTTAATCAGATTACATTGTTATGGTCGATAACTTCATATCTCTTGCTTAGAAAATGAAAGTGTAATATAAACTATCATATTTGTAAATTTTGAATAAAAAGTTATAAGGAATATATATATTTCCTATAGCAAAAGAAACACTCTCTACCAATATCTATCTACCAAGGATCTTAGACAAAAAAATTCTACAGCTAACAATTATCATTTTGGAGATTGAAAGATAATTTCAAACAAACAAATGATTCTCCTAATAAAATATGATCATGTAAGTTTTGAAGGTGTATGAATAGGGGTTTCCCCTTTCCCTATATTTCCTTCTTAGTCTCTCATTCTTTTTCTTTTCCTGAGTTTACTTTATACATACATTTTACCAACTCACAGGCAGGTTTAGTTTGAAGGTATTCAGATAAGTACGATTAACAATTAACATTTTATTGGTCTGTCAAATTACCAAATGGAAAAATTAAGGGTCAGTGAACCTATTAAGTAATTAGCCCAAATAATTGGTAAATGAGATTGCCTATTTTTCTAAACATAAAAACGAGGCAAATCTGCAAAATATGAGTCCTGGATGTTAGCAATCTAATAATTAAATACATAACAAAAACATACAAAGGTCCTACCATTATTAGTTTGGCATTCCTAAAACATGGTCTTTCGATTCACCAGCAGATTCAGATTCAACAAGGAGACATGAGTGAAACTTATGTAAAAGATTCACATCAACTTCAACTCAAAACTTTAGGAAATAAATTTGTGGATTTTTTTATGCTACTGAACATTTTTATTTCTATTCAACATGCTATTTAGACTCACAATCCTAACATGTATAACTTTAACAGTTAAATTAAGTACCTATTCCCTAATCAATAAATCTGTAGCATCTCATTTGACAATCTGACATGTTCAAGTTAGATCCATTGGTAAATAGTTTCAACACTGTTTGAGGCTGAGGACCTTCATCAAGATTCATTACTCTTGATACATAATTAAGACATATGCACAACCTTCACTAAAAGACAAGATTATGAAGAATCATACAATGAAATAGTAATTATTGACATAGTAATGAAGAATAATCCCTGGTATCCAAGTGAAGATCCAACATATAAAAAAAATAAAAAACTATTTATGCATACAAAACATGCATCAAAGAAAATGTTGGACAGGTATATATGTGTTAATGCTTGAAGAATAATCTTTGCTGTCACAAATGGTTAAGCAGTGGCATTTTCGGATGGCTCCATCGGAAATGAACGGAGGAGTAAATACTGAGCCAAGAAAAGAAACAGTCAAATAGTGTGATTGAAAGAATAAACAAAAACGATAAAAAAACAACATATAAAGGAAAAAACCATGTTTGATCATTAAACTAAGATGGGTAAATTCAAAATTCTTCATTTCACACTAAAAACAACCTCCCAAAAATAATCTGCAGAGTCTCCTTTGACAAATCATAATACTGCAGGTACCAAATCACTGAAGACTCTCCTCTACCTTAACAAACTAAGTGGTTCATTCAACTCAATCATTTTTACAAACACTTTAGGGGCACTTATAATTTCTTAGGTCCGGTGCCTCTTTTGAAGTCATTGGTTACAGATTGAAAATCCAAGCTATCATCCTTGCTTGTATTTCTTAATTCCCATATACATCAAAAGCAAAGACAACTCAATCACAACAATTATAACAGATGCACCAACCCAGAGTTACAGAAATGCTCACAATTTCATAATTTTTTTCTTCTGAAAAATCATTATTTAATACTTAACATTTGTTATAAATTATGAAATTAGGAAGGTCTATTATTTATTTAGCTTCTATCAACAACACCAATTATATGTAGCATTAGTCTATTCAAGATTGAAAGTAAAAAAAAAAAAGAAAAAAAGAAGAACAAAGAAAACTATACAACAACTTAAAACTCACCAAACATATAAGATATGAAAAATAGCTTCAGTACTTCTCTGGGGACTCACACTTTAATGCCACCTTCTATTTATTGCTAAGAAGGAGAGAATAGTGAACAAAAAATGATGAAGAGAGAGAGAGAAAATGGTATGCAAGAAAGAGAACCACAACTAAAATCTAATAGTTTTATTGAGAAAAAAGATAAAATGAATTAGAAAAAGGTTACAAAAGATATGATGTGAAGAAGAAAAAAGTATGGAGAGTGCCATTTTAAATAAAGCTTAATTTATATTTTACATTAAAATGAATATATTTAGAATATAATAAATAAGTTACTGTAAGTTTTATTTTAAAAATTAATTTTTAATATTTAATAGAATGTATAAGTGATTGTAAATTTTATTTAAAAATCAATTTCTAATTTTTAAATTTATTTTTTGAAATGATATAAAAAATTAATAAATTTGATAGATAGTACCTTTTTATTCTTAATTCAAAATATTACATAATTTAAAATTATAATATATAAGTAAATAAAGGAAGTAAATATAATATTATGTATTTTTTTTAAAATTATTGTTATAGTTTTAGTAATATTTTTGTCTTCTTTCATTAATGTTTAAGAATGGTAAAATATTGAAGGTGGGATTTAATTTAAGTTATTAAAGTTAAAAATTTGGACATTGATATAAATAAATATATATTTTTTGAAAGGAGTTAAATGTAGAGAAATTATATGTTTTTAGATGAAGTTGTGGATAAGATAAAAAGAGAGAGAAGTTTCTGAAGATAATTTATGACTTGGTGAGAGAGAATAGAATGAATGATGATTGTGATGAAGGCAAGTGGCAGCCATGGCTGTGACAGTGACCACCTTTCACCATCACCCTCACGTGAACTCCCATCTCTCCTTTAACTGCTTTTCTCTCTCTCTCCATTTTCAATCCACTCAAAATTATTTATCCTAATTACTTAATTATTGCATTCACACAATAATTAAAATCTTGTCAAAAAATTTAAAAAATTATCTCAATTTTTTAAGGTTTACTTGTTAATTTTTTTTAGTTCTTAACATTAATTTTGGCCACTCGAAATTTTGATTTTTTTTATGACTTTTAGATTTTATTAGTAATATTGAGTGTCTAATATCTTACCAAATCATCATTAAAGAATTTGGCGGAATGAATAATGTATTTTTTATTTAGTAAATTTTATTTATTATTCCGCATTTACTAGTTTGACATTATATGAACTATAGTTTGAATAATGATAGATAAAAAAAATACAATTTATCAAAAAATTTACAAATAAATTTTCCTGTGAAACTTCTTAACAAAACATCACTAGCCACGAATTATCATTCGTTAATGCTTGAAAATAGAAACTAAAAATGACAAAGAAGAAAAAAAATCTTGAACTAGTCAAAATTTGTATTAACAACTATCAAATAAGAATTTAGACACAAAGAAATCCAATTATTTATACACTCATTTATAAACTATTTTAGAAATTTAAGGTTAATAACTCTTTAAAATATGTTTCAAAATTAGTCATTAAATGGGTCTTCAAAATTAGTAACAAAGATTAAAATTACTTCAAACTTATATTCTAAAGTCTCTAATTATTTAAGTTGTTAATTCATTAAACACAGAGTACATTTTGAAAGAAATTTTGTTGTAGTGAACACATACAATCAAATTAAATGATAGCAATGATAGAAAAGAATTACTTCATGATCTAATTTTCTTCTTAATCACTGTTTAAAGGGAAAAACTAATATACAATAGACATTTTTAATATTTTATTTATTGTGTTATTTTAAATATTCAGTGTATTATTAATAACTTAAGAGATATGACAATGCTATCAAAAACAGTAGGAAAAGTATAACATCTGTTGGCATAATCATTGGCTGTGGGATTCTCTTTGACTCAGTCAACCTTCTCTTTCATTCACAGACACATGTAATTTGTAAATCCATTTCAATGTTTATGTCATATTTTTTTTTCTTTTTTTCTTTTCACATTCTCGTTTAGTTGGTGAAATTATTTGAAACATAATTTTTTGATCAATTTTTGTTAATTCTACCGTCTCTTACAACTTAGATCAATTTTTTGACAGAATACCTCACAACATACAGAAAATAGTTCAGTCCATGATAATAAATTGAGGTCCTTTTCATCTACTCATGAAAGAAGAAGAATGGGAAGATATAGAAGTTTATTAGAAGAATTTGTTTATCATAAAAAATGTTAATTAAATTCTAGCTTCTATGATCTTTAAATCTTGGGAGCAAGCTGAAATAGCTGCTAATTATATCTATATCCTAATTAAGCTCTAGCTAGAGATTGGTTTCTTCTTTACAAAGCTATAGAGTAGAATGTGTTCTTCAATTAATTGTAAAAACATATAGTAAGACTTTTGATAAAGGATTTAAACTGCCACCATTTCATTTTATTACTTGTTCATTAAGATCTTGTGTGTGTTTCTCTATTTTTTTGTTCGTATATACATATATAGTAGTAATCCTATACATATTCGAAGTGACAAAAAATATGCATACCTTTTTGGGACTTCAATATAGTGTGACAATGAAATAAAATAAAAGGGTACTATTTATACTAGAAAAAGAAACATGTATTTAATTTATGTTATTTTTTTTCTAATAATTTGATAAAAATGTTAATTGTTCTAAATCCAAACTCCTAAAGTCCCCAACCACACCCATATGTATATATATATAAAATAAAAATGTAATTGGTGAGAAAACATAGACACGTGATCAATCAATTTCCCTCACCTTTTGAGATGTGGTAATCCATGGAAGTTGGGAACAAGCAGACAAGGTGTGGTTATCAAAATCCCAGGTCCTCTTTCTGTTTTCCTTAACCAATCAAACCTTCAACCTTTGTGTTGAATTGGCCTTTCCACATTTTGGGAACACGTGCAATTCTAGCCAATGTTGTTGACACATGATTGTGTGAAAAAACCAAACATGGGGGGTTCTCTTTTCTCTCTCTCTCTTTCCCTCCCCCACCATCAATACTTAAATTAGCATAGTAGAATCACTCAAAGCCTCTCACATGCATAAAAAAAGGGAGGTCATGAATTAATGTTAAAATATTCAAATCCCCACTTTCCAAGTACGTGTAGAGACCACAAAGAGAGGGAGAAATTAAGAAAAAAAGGAATTATAACTCTTCATGGAATGCATAAATGTTATTAGAAATCAATACCCATATGTTACATAAGCACCCCAAGCTCATATATTCTACTCATGCACCCCACACCATCGATCATCTTATAGATTATGAACAAAAAGAAACCCAAAAAAGAAAAAAACCCAACAAGAGTTTGCTAGAGAAACTCTATATATAAGAAGCCATGAAGATGAAGAACTAGACCAATAGAAGGTGATACTAAAAAAGAAAGAAAAAAGAAAGAAGCTACTAGAGAGTGTGCCACATGAAGAAGCAATGAAGAGTCACTTATCCCGAACATGGAAGACATTGGGGTTCTTGATGACTATATCATACATGTTGATGGAGTTGAACTTGGAGAAGTCTTTTGGGAGGGAAATTAGGTCAATTGAGGAGTGTTTGTGGAATTGGTAGAGGTCAGGGTCTCCATCATAGTACCTCTCCCAACCTAAACCAGTTAAGATTTGCTCAAGAAAAGCATAGGAAGAAACCACTTCCCCACTTGGCAAGTGCACCAACACCTTTCTCTTTGAGCTACTTCCCTTCCCTTGCCTTCCATCTGACCCCTCAGCTTGAGGGTTTTCCACCAACCGATACACACCATTGTTCTTGAACATCCACACCCCAGACATTTTTTTTCTTCCTCAACTAGACTTTACCTTTGGTCTCTGGAGCATGTGAAGAGGGGTTCTTCACTTTTCAGCAAAAGGGTTTTGGAGAAGAAAAAGAAAGGGTTTTTGGGTTTATAGCTATAGCTATGCGCCAAGAAGGAGAGGAGAAGAGAATGGGTTTTTGGTTGTTGCTTTGTGTTGTTGAGCAATGCAAAGGGTGGCATGGTATATATATATGTGTGAAAAGAGGATGAGGCTAAATAAAACAAGAGGAAAATACTCTTGGAAGTGGAAGAGTTAAATCTATGGGCATGTTCGACTTTGGCATAGAATCTAGATTTGTGGGGCCTCGTTGTTTCAATAATAAAATATGATTGCATATGGGTGACCCTAAGGCACGAGAAGTAGCTGTGGGAGAATCTCTTTGGTTTAGTTTTGATGCATGGTTTTGCATTAAATAAAATTGAGAGTAATTATTAGTTACTTAGTTATGTTTTGGAATGAAGCATTTGGTGAAGTGATTGAGTTGATTTGATTTGGTTCATGTGTGTATGGAGAAGGAGTAGAAAGTGAATGAAAGAAAGATTTGGTAGGACGTAGATCACGAGAGTCCACGTGAACATATAGTGGGGTTGCTTTGAGATGTTGTTACTTGAAAGTTGCAGCTGTTGGTGTCATGTTGGCTACTCATCATTGGGAATAATTGCACACCCATCAGTTTTAACCACTTTTTATGCTTTTCTTCTCATTCCCAACATCATAATTATCACCTAATTAAATATCCATGCTTCTCTCTCTACACTCATTTTACACTGAATTAAATAAATTTAAATTTAAATATATATATATTTACTCTCATAAAATCGATTTATTGGAGTGAGGTTTGCATCCACTTATATACAATGAAATATTCTCATCTCTAGTCGATGTGAGATTTTCAACAATATTAAATTGATTTTTGTAAACTTTAGACTATTCAGGTGTTTGTAGTATGAAAATGATTAGATTGAATCATTCCGTATGTGAAACTGGTTCAATTTAAAGTTGCATTTCATTAATCAATTGAAAGTAGTTACAATGAACATTAGTCTGCAATCAGAACAATAACGAATCTCTGAAAAAAAAAACTAACAATCTCCTAAAGTTTAGAAAAAAACGAAAACTAATTTTGTGTTATAATACAAGAATAAAAAATATATTTACTCCATAAATTTAACTCATGTTTATTTTTAAAATGATATAATGACTAAATAGATTGTTACTAAAGTTTTTTTTTTTACAATTTAGGTGTTAATAAGATTCTGACATCTAGCTTGTAAGATATGAGTGAATATATTATGAGGATAAATATGTGTGTTAGGTCACAATACATATACTATACTAGAAGTTGCTATATTCATATTCTTTGGGTCCGTAGAGTATCAATTTGAAAAAAATGAAGAGACATGGATTTTTTTTTTCTTATCATAAAGTTTTCAGTTTGTAAATTATATAGAAAGTAGACGTACGGTTGTGAACTGTTAAGTAGAAGCTGTTATCTCCTAAACTTAGCATAAAGTCAATTTGATGCCTTACCAATGTATCTTTTTCTGTACCAACGCCTGTATATATATACTTATATAAAATAATAATAATAATTATAACTACTTATTAACCCTTCACACTCACATATTAGGTTCTATAATAATTCTGTTTTAAACATTTAAAAATGGTCATTTCTATATGTTATGGTATATATATATATATATATATATATAAGGCTTCACATAATTGCCTTAACACATATGGATCATTTTATAAAAGACTTCACACCCTAGCTACATCACAAGAAAAAGCATTCTCAACATTTGTAAAAAGCACTTAACTCTCTTTTAACCCTTTAATAAGTCATTAATTTAAGACACAATATCACTTGTCTATACAGAGGTTTTTGCTATGTTAGCTGGAGAATTTGCATGGAATTTGTTAAATTAAATAACCTATGTATCTAGTTATACATATCATTGATGAGATTGTTTCGAAGAATTCTTGTGTTGCATTTGGATGTATGAATTTTATTATTGTGATTGAAATTATGGCGAGTTTTTGTTTTTTTATGACTTAGCACTTGAATGTAGATTACACATTCTCTTATGATTTATAAGAATTATGATTGAAGTTTAGAGAATCTATCTATCTAATTTGTATAAAGGTTATAACACTCCTTAAATGTTTCATATTTATTTATTTAATTATTTCTTTGTTGATAAAAAAAAAATATTTATTTACACAATTATCATCATTTATAATGGTTATTTTTTTAATTGACATTGCTAAGTCTTAAACATTAATAATATTTTTCTTTATCAACATAAATTATTTTCTTTGACATATGTCAAACACAATTTTCTTTTCAATTAATGTCTAGTGAAATTATTTTATGTTTACTAAGGTTTTTCAATTGATGTCAATGTTGTTTTTTCTGCCAACATCAATCAAAGTTATATTTTTGTTAATGTAGGTTGAAGTTATTTTCCGACTAATGTTTGTTAGAGTTTTCTCAATTAAATAAATATAATACAAATTTAGTATATCCAATTTTTTAAAAAATTATAAAATTTTCCAACCAAGCACATTATTGTAAAAATTATATAACACCATTGTTTTACTTTTTTTCACTTGCTTTTCATTCCAATCAATCGAGAAAATTAATTATTTTTTTCTTTCCATTTCCATGCTCATTTAAATAATAAAGGAGTTTGAATTGAGAATTTTTTTCTCTAACACACAACACACATTTCATATTTTTCATTGTTAAACATTTAAAAATAATAATGAAAATAAAGTATTTTTTTTATATAAATATGGAGAAAGGAAACAAAATAAAGAAAAAAAATGAACATTTCTCATTTATTTGTTAAAAAACAAAAACCATTTCTCTAAAGTTAACAACTACCAATTTTTTTATCTATTATTTTTTCCACACTCAATATTAATGAATATTTTTTTTTTTTTTTATCTATGAAGCAAAGAATCTATGAATGACAGCTAATAGTGAGCTATGAGCTATGCCTCTGCTCTTTCTTTATTATTCTTTCAAAAGGTTGAGTTTCCTTTCCTAACATTCCCTATCCAGATTCTTCATCCAAACCATTTTTTAACTCTGCAAATTTTCACACGCATTCTTATTTTTTTTTTTCTGTTTATCTTTATAGCACTACAAAAGCCAAAAGCCACTCATCAATATATAATAATAATAAAGTCAAAATTAATTAATTTACTAGTTTTATGCTCATATCCCCATTTATATATCCATCTTTAAGGAAAAAATGTCTCTGGTATATATGTATTACATTTGGTTTTGACACTGATAAAATTTATAATTCTGTGAAAGAACAATTTGCCTCTAGAAAGTTAAATTTAAATATCATAAATATTAATTTATATATTTCCAAAATTTTTAAAAAGTAATTTATTAATTTAAAATTTCAAGTTTGTCAAATAATATATTACTAGCTAGAAAAGACTTTTCCCTTATTTTTAAATTCTCAACAAAATATATTTATTTTCTGTCTAACTATTTTTTTATTTATAAATATTCATATAGGTAGATGGTGAGACAAGTGAAAATAGATAAGTGAAAATTACTTATATTATCATTGTCGACATTGAAGAGGAGGATAAATATGATTTCTTTTCAACCTTTTTCATGCACCTTTATACATTTTCTTTTTCTTTTCTTTGAAACCTTGATATTACTACTTTTTTTTTGTCTTGGTGTGGTCCATGATTGATTAGTAGCTATAATTAGTAGATGATTGCATTATCCATTAGGGTTCTTCAAACCTCTCATGATAGAAACATGCCCTCTGATTTTAGGTCACTTCAGAAATGATTGACCTTTAAAAAGCCCCTCAACTTTGCAAGGACCACAAAGGGTCTCTCACTTGTCATTATCATTGTCGCATAATTATACTCCTATTCTGTTAGCAGAGGCAACACAATTCTTCCTTGTTGCTTAAATTTGCTGAGTTGCCCATATGGCATCACATGGCCCTTGTAGGGTTCATGGTCCTCCACAAATTAAAGCTTCCAAAATTCAAAATCTTAAGCACCCATGTTGTCATTTTGGTCATTAATGCACTAGACTACCAAAACAGTGCAATGGTTTTTTTTTTCTTTGGTAGTGTGAAAGGAAAAATAATAGGGTATGTGGGATGAATATCCGATTTAGTCTTAAAAAACGTTGGAACTTTAATTTTTGAAAGTGGTAAGATTTTTAAAAATGTGTAATTCATTGCACATGTAATGAAAGAAAAAGACAATAAATACAATTTGAAACGAACATTTTTTTTTGTGTGCAAATGTTTAAATTTGTTTAGGATAGCAACGTTTGAACAATAGACACAAAATTGGAAAGAAAAAACCTTTCTCTCTCAATCAATACTTTCTAATTAAATAATGACACATGATTAATAAAATTCGATATATAATTACCTTTCATTAATGGTTAATTATGTTGTTTACGTGTGTTTTATTTGAGAAAAAAATGGAAAGGAATAGAGAAAACATTCATAGGGTGAGTTTCATTAATTTTGCTAAGCTTAAAAATACTTTAAGATTCAAAATATTTTTTTTAAAAGAAAATAAAATTTATTTAACTTCTTTTATCATTAGAGCATAAAGAAAGAAAGTGAAAGATAAATAAATAGACCAAACACTATACATCTTTATAATACATTTATATTCACTTCTTTTATCAATAAAATCCATTATAGTTAGTATATTTGTTAGGAATAGTCCAAACACTATATATTGTTAGGGTTTTATTTCTAGGTCATCATCATGCATATGAAAAAGCTTTGTTCAAAGAGAAAATAAAATACACACTTGTTTTTCAAGCTAGAAAAGTAAGCATGCTCCCATCCACACCCTTTGAAAATACACTAAATACTCTCTCTCTCTCTCTCTCTCTCTCTCTCTCTCTATATATATATATATATATATATATATATATATATATATATATATCCCTGGGAATTTGAAACCTCATGGCTTATGTCATGGCAGTATCAGGTGGGAGTGTTGGGTTTATCCACATGATTTGCATGCATGTACATGCTCGATCAACATCATGGGCTAGGGTTGAGTGAGCCAAAGGTGGTCCTAACCTTTGGAGGGTGATGAACTTTGGACATACAATGGGTCACTGTTCATAGGTGTGTGGCCCTCTTTATGCATGCAATAAGTCCTACGACAAGGACAATTTAGAGAGCCTAAGAGGGAAATTCTAGGTGTGGTGCCAAACCTAAGTACCATACCTATAGCATGCAGCAGACACAAGGCACAAGTGTGCTCACGGGGACACGTGCACTGCATTATCATTCATTGTATCGTGTTACAAGTTATGGTGAAGAAAACTTTGGTGGTCCTTTGCCTCAAACCCTAGCTATGTCATGGAGAAAAAGGAGCACAACAAAAGAGAAGCTACAATGTTTTTGACCAGTTCATGTATTTGTCAATTTAACCCAAAATTACAATCACGAATCCAAAACTTTAAACTTGTGATAATTCTTATAAACTTTGAATTTATAGGTAACACTACAAGAAAATCATGAAATAGAAACCAATTTTAAAGACAAAAAATAATTCGTTACTATAATGATTAAATTAGAGAACATTTTAGACACTAATTTTTTTTTAGTTTCTAAATTAGTTTTTATTATTGTTAAATGGTTTCTAAATTAGTATCTAATTAGCAAACAAGATTTTTCTACCAAATTTAGAATCTAAGTAATTGATAGTTAAAACTTTGATAACTAATTATATATCAACTTAGAAACTATTTAACAATAATAAAAACTAATTTATAAACCATTTTTTTTTTTAGTTTCTAAAATGATCTCTAATTTAGTCACTATAATAACTAATTATTTTTTATATCTAAAATTGGTTTCTATTTCATGATTTTCTTGTAGTGTAAACAACTTTTAGAAGGAAAAATAAATTAGTTTTTCCATAAATTTAATTTACAGAATTTTTCCTATAACTTATTTAAATGTTTATTTTAATTTGAATATAAATTAGATTCAATTTATAGATAATTAATTTCATTTTTTTCTTATATTTTTTCCTTAATAATATATATAGAAAGGTTCGACCAAACAAACATATATCATATGATATGATCTGTGATGTGAAGTCTTTCAGAATTTAACATAGTTTAATTTTTTGTAATGGTTTTTTGAGAGGCACGAAGGATATTTAAGTGAAAAAATAGCTCATAAATAAGTGACACGTAAACATATCTAGGTGTGGATAATGATTTTATTCGAGTGATGACAAGACTTTGGGGGTTTAACATGTGTTTCTTGGTAATAACAATCAATTTATAGAATATAACTAGTAAAAGTTTCGTAGATCTTTGAATATTTTGGAGAAGGAAAAGAGAAAGAGTTATAGGGAGTAGGGTTAATCATATAATAGGGTTTTATGATAAAATGTTAATAAATTTGAAAAATAAACCATCACTTTCGGATAAGGAAAGTGTATGATCCATTAACCCAGGTTTTGGGATAGAAGATCAAGTCAAAAGACAGTCACTTAAAAAATTGATTTTCAAATTTATCTCAAATTTAAAAATTAATTTATAAAATAGTGTAAATTGAAGTTTGAAAATGCAAATTAACTTGAAAATGCCTTGGCTTTAAATAGAAGAACAATAACCCACCCTCCTTCCCTTCATTTGACTTCATTTGATTGGAGAAATTTCTCACAATAAACATCTCTAAAAGAGTTTTTTATTTTTCTCTCCTAAAAATACTTACACATGAAATTCTTACAAGAAACCCTAGAATTTAAAGCCAAAATGGAAGTTTGATGTGGTTAATTATAGTTGGTGAAGATAGTGAATGAGGAATTGGTGTGGCTTGATTTCTTAGATGGAAGCATATTCATTGCCCCTTAGCTTCTTATGTCCAACTAGGATCCATGATTTCATATGTGAGCTTGCACAATTGTCTGAATTTTGGAGGACAATACAACTTAGCAAGATTTTGAAGTTCCAAATCCAATTCCCCTTTTCAAGAAAAAGAAAGTTTTGATTTAATTAAGAGGAAAACATGGTGGGACAAACCCTAAATTCCTTGAGGCACCCACAAACTTTATAAAATGAGAATCACAAAAAGTAAGCTCCACTAAGATGTTGCATGCATATGCTCGTTTCTCTTTTGAAACCCACAAACCCTAAATCAAAAGCTTGAAAACTATGTATCCTTCATCGATCTTATGGGAAAGCCTAGGTACCTATAGTTTGGTTAAATACGCAGCCCTAACTAGTAAGAGCTACACATTTTGGCTTTGGGAGTTGTATTCACATCTCTTTCAATCAATATCAACACCAGCTGGATGCACCTTAATCCTTTGCTTCATTTTCACAATATGCTTATTTGCTCTTCAATTTTAAATATTCAAATTTAATTCAAACACATGATCATGATTGCATAGGTCATGTTAGACGATCTAGTTCAAGATTGCATGCTAAATTGTCCAGTGTGATTGATTACAATTTTTCTGTATATTTTATTTTGCATAAACTGCATTAGATGGTCTGATTTACAATCACATGTTAGATGGTCTATTATAGTTCATTTTGCATGTTTATAAGTTTGGGTCTAGATTTCACTACATTGCATTTTCACATTTCTTTTTTACATTTCTTGTTTCAATTCCAATTTCCCCTTTAATTTTTATATAGAATATTTCACACAAATAATTCCAATTGCTACACATATCTCTTTGAGAGATTCAACCTAAATTAATCCTATATTACATGAGGAGGAATTTAGTTTTATTTTGATAACTGGACACGACTAAACATGTTTTATTAGGTATTTACATATTAGATATGAAATTTAAGATGCCACTTTCATTTATTAGATATGAAATTTAAGATGCCACTTTCATGTGTTTTTTTTTATCAGCAATAAAGATTGAATAACAGAAACTACTTAAGGGGTTCAACCCTTATACATACCTAAAAAATATGAGACAAATTCACTGGTCTCCCAAACCAACAAATAAAGAGAGAGAAACAAATGACCACTATCATGTGTTAACGAGTAAGTAAACTTTGTATTGCTACACATTACTGGTTGAGGTATGCGGGAAGACATTATTTACACATGGAAACTTTTAGTTAAAGTGAACCTATATTCTGATTCTATTAGGTTTCAAAAAGTTTAATTAATTTACTTTTTCTCCAAGATTATATTAATCATTAAGCTGAACCTTTTCCTTTCCCTTAGTGTAATAGTGGTTCGTCCTTTCTTTGAGGGATATGTGCCCCATAAGTAAGCCACAGAGTGTTAGTTTAATCAAATTAATATATCCACTTAATTTTAATTTGTTAGTGATATAAAGAGTGATAAGATTAGAAAGTCAGAACTATATACTAATCATAATTAATTATTTTGATAATAGAATGGCATTTGGGAAAGTGATACATGCAATGCACACACACCTTTAGGGAGAATGTTTAGATAAGGAATATTTTAAATTAGGTTAGTTAATAGGTTTCTTTATCATAAGAGGCTATTTTGTTGATACCATATTCCTTTTAGGAGCTAATACAATACAAAGATTGAAAGTGGAGAAGAGAAGCATCTAATACCTCAAAATATATAATCTATTTTTTTTTTCATCAATAGCAAAAACTGAGGTCAGGGAGTAATACCAAAGTAACCAAGTATTAATTAGTGGTGAAGCACATATTCCATCATTTTCTTAATGTTTTTTTATTGCGTTGTATGCTTATAATTTGATGGGTCCATGAAAGTTTTCTGAGAATGGTTTAGAGTATATGCGTGTGTTATTTATTTGAAACTCTACAAAGAAATTTGTGATTCGAAATCTGGTATATGAACAAACACCCTTTTTTGTTGATATATATATTAAGAGTCACGTAGGTTTGAAGATTCTATGCATATATATTCGCAGTAAATTTGAAATTAAAATATAGTTTATAAGCACATAAGAGTTGACACAAGTGGTGACGAATGTGATAAAAAGAAAGCCATTTGAAAAGAGAATCTCTCTCTATATTCTCCAAATTATATAGGAAAACCGTCATCAGCAAGATATCATAGAAAAATTGTTATCAAATTCGTGTGTACGTACGTATTGCTTCAAGTTTAGCACTAAATAACGTATAAAGATCACAGGTTCAATTACAACAATATTAGAGTCTCAGTTTTATTTAAAAATGGGAATGTTTAACAATATATAAGAAACCTACCTATAAATCTTGAGTTTTTGTTTTAGAGGTGGTATTGTAATATCTGATTTGTTTAGGGTTTAGGGTGAATCTCTTCAAAAGGATTATGTGATTTTGATAAAGTGCTTCAAAAAAAAAAAAAAATAATCATGATGCAACTTTGTCAGGTAAGTGTTGAAGAAACAATCATGTCATGCAAAGTGTAAGTGTTTCATTTGACAAACAACAAATAAATCTTTTAGACTTTCCATTTCGTTTGCCAGGTGTTGATGAACATGATAAATGCAAAATATTTTTTAAATCAACGTAAATATAAAAAATATTCTCCTAGCTTGAGTTTTTATTATAGGGAATGTCTTCACCATATGTCGTTAAGGATTTGTGCTCAAGACAAGTCAATAATAAGATATCTTGGAGTTCGAGTGAAAATTGTATTACTCATTAACTGCCTTGACACGAGTGCATTTGAACTCCAACTTAACTATTTGTTTAGTACGATATGCATTTTTACCATAATTTGATGCAAAAGGTTTTGTTACCGAGAAAAATAAGTACTACTAGCTATCAAGATGTTGTGTGAAGAAGAAAAGACATTCAAATGAGTTCAAAACTACTTAAAGGCAAAAAAAGGAATGCAATGACTAGGAGAGGAAGCTTGTCCTTGTAATCGTCAAAAGACACAAATCTTTCATAGTTAGCAAAGCTAATGATCTGTTGATCGTAAAGACATTTTATTTGTCTTAAGCTAGAATTGACATGTTGAAAGAATACTTGGGTTGAGCTAGAAATGACTTGTTGAAAGAATATTTGAGCGAAATCAACCAAAAGTGGATGCAATATGACTTGAGATTTTTATCTAGGAGTGACTCGATGTAAAAGAATACTTGGTAGGGTTAGCTAAAAGTGATTACAATCCGAGAATACTTATACGTGGTTAGCCAGAAGTGCGCGTGGTCCAAAAACATACCGGTTTATACTTTGTAATAGTAGTATGCTTAATTCAAACTTGATTAGTTGATCAAGAACTGAATATGATTTGCGCTACTAGATGAACCAATATAAAAATAAAATAATAATTTTTCTTTTAATTTCTTACATAATGTTATTTCATGTATGGTAACTAGAGAAAGAGAGCTTTGATTTTTTTTTTTAAATATTACTAAAAATTATCTGTCATACAAGTCATCGTCTGACCATGCAATATCGATAATGCATACAAAATAAATTATTAAATTTTTAAAATGCAATTCAGTTCTTTAATTTTATATTTTTCCTATTTTCTACATGCCCCATTAAAATAAACTATATAACGTACACATATTTTTCCAAAAAAAAACTTTTGAAAAAGAAAATAAAAAATTTGAAAGAAGTTAAAATTAATTCATGTTAATTAAAAAAAAAAATTTAAAAATATATTTTACATTACTTTCTATATTTTTTTTGTTAAGGACAAAGAAGAGATATTATTTTACATTTTGAAGCAAGAGACATCTAGAAGCATCATAATAGAGAAAGAAATTCCAACGCACCTCGGACTCTATCAATTAATTATTATTTTATTTAAAGAAAACAAGAAATATTCTGATCTATCTGAATACAAAATCAGAGTCTTTTCTCAAACTATTTTAGGACATTGTAAAGGAAGATTGAAACAACATGATGAGAAGTACGTTCTCTCTTTTTACGTATGTTTTAATGGTTTTTTTTTTATAAAAGTAAAAGAATACAATATTTTCATGATATTAATAAAATAGTTATAAGATTTAATATTTTTCATTTCTATATTATAATAAATGTATATATGTAAATTGATTAAACATTAAGGACTAGGAATATAATTGAAAAAAATATTATTGTCTTCAACTTTGAAAAAGTTTAGTAGGGAGATGTGATCTAGAGAACTGTTGAAGTCTTCTCCTCCTTCTTTCGGTTGGTCAGGTTGTTGGGTGATGAGTTGAGATTCTTCTCGTCCTCCTGCTTCTCCTTCGATACTCGGTCTCAGGTGAACACCGGATGGTGAGGGTACCTGCGAAGGCACTCTGACGCTCAAGTCAGTAAAACGGGTGGTCAGCTCTTAGGTAGGTAAACAGTATAAATGACATACCTTACTCCTTGGGATGCGTGCTATTTATATTATTCTAATGGGCCTACCTTGTTGGGTCCATTTATCGGAGTGGATACCGCTTAGGATTGCATTACCTAATTCTTAATGATGGATTAACTTCACTGACCTTGGTTTGAGCATTAACGGTAATATGGGTCGGCCGTCGGCCAAGTTCCGCTGGTCTTGACCGTCTCGGCCAAGTCTTCTAAGGTCTCGGCCTGGTCTCGGTCGTCTCGACCGGGTGGACCGTCGGCCTCGTCATCTCGACCAAATTTCTCAGGTCTCGGCCAGGTTCCCTTAATCTTGGTCAGATAGACCAGGTCTCGGACAATCAGGTGGATATCGAACAGGAAGACCAGGAATCGGCCTCGCCCACACCGGTACAAATAATAATAAAAATCTTTCAAACTTTTAATTAATGTAACGAAAAAAAAAAACACGACTAGAATTTACTCGCTCTGTATTTTATTCTAGTGGTTAAGTATTTTTTCAAAATTTAAAATTACATTAGCTATTCTTTTATCTATTCTACCTTTTCTTTTTAAATTGATCTTTAATTACTTTATTTTTATTCATTTATTATAGAAATGAAAATAATTAAACAATAAACCTTATAATTATTTTATTAGAATTCATTAAATTTTCTTTTCATTAATAAAAATATACAAAAGAATGATGATCATGAGTAATTAAAAAACTATACTAATACAAACATAGGACAACATATATATGAAAAATAATTCAATGTGGTGGCAACAAAACACATACAAAGAGTGATTGGACAATTACATATTTTTTATTAAGGTATATTTAGTATAGAGTTTGTCTAGGATCACTTTTGAGAAAGCAAAACCTTCATAGATACGAACTTGTTCCAAAAATTGAGAAAGAGATCAGTATTTTCAAATTGAATTACTTTTGGCTATATATTCAGATTCCAATTTAATATAAAGTGTTAAGCATAAGATGAGGTATAAATGCCAAAACTATCTAAAGTTCATTTTTCATACATCATCAAGATCAAAGTTCAACTCCTCAAAAAATTATTAAGTGAACTAAAAAGCTACATTCTTCCCAACAAAAAAAGTCATTCAAATTAGGTTTGGATTTTTTTATAAAAGCTTTCATATTAGACATCATTATGTAACTTGACATCTCAGCTAGGCTGACACCTCAAGTAACACTAATAAGCTGCCATCACATGAAAAAATTATTATTAAAAGAAAAGAAAAAAAAGAAAATACAATAAATAAATAAATATGGAGGATTAGATCAAAACCTATATGTTAACAAAAATGATACATATTTATATTCATAAAGAATTCTAAGAACAAACTAGATGAAAGTCTATTAAACCTCAACCACAGGGAACTCCTGGTTCCAAGAAGAAAGTCCTAGCCAATTTAAGAGTGAAACAACCAGACTCATCTAGATTCCAAAAGGGAGATCTTGTTTCTCCCTAACCATGATATGATTAAAAAAGTGAGGCATCTGCTGTAAAGACAAGGGAATATTCCAATTACAAGCAGTCCAAAACTGTATCCAGAATGCTAGCACCATCAAATAATCCTGCAATATTTGCTAAAAAAGTAGTGGAACACCATTTATCATTTCAGAAATTTATAAAATTACATGTACCAACAGTCCAAGAAGTATTATAAAGTATAGTAGAATAAAACTATGATGTTATGATTCTCAATAAAATTTAGAATTTAATTGTAATAATAAATTGACTAATAAAATATTTTATTAAATATATACACTTTTTTTTAAGATAATACATTCAAACACATAATTACTATTCTAATTGAAAAATAGTATAAAAAATATCTATAATATATAAAATATAATATTATATTTAAATTTTATTATAAAAATGACTAAAATCTAATTATTACATTGACGAGTAATGAAATTTAAACAATCTATGCATTTCACAAAGACAAAAACGCACTATCATCAAACCTTACCGAATTTCGTGAAGGTTTTATGAATTAGAGATTGAGGAAAGTTTCTTCATACATCCCATATTTAAAAAAATATTCAAATTATCCTTTGACATATTTCATTGAAATTTTTTTCATTAATTCCTGAATTTGGAATTAAGAGACTTCCTAGGTTACAGAATCTGGAAATTCAATTTTTATTTTATTTTGGATTGAACAATTTAGAATACAAATTTTTTATTTCAAATTGTACAATACGGAATACAAATATGTATTTTGGATTGTAGAATATGGAGTGAATAATTTTTGAAATTTTGAAGAGTACAAGGGTGTAGAAAGAAATTGCGGGGATACAAAAATAAATTTCCAAAATTTTAATATATGCAAGTTATACCGGCTGGCCCATATGAACGGGAGGTTATGCAAAACAGGCCGAAGTGGGCCAACAAATTATAATAGGTAGCTCATTCCGCATTTTTTCTTATTGAACTATAGGCTGACCGTCCCACATTGTCATCCCTATTTAGAACAATCTTTAATAACTGAATTTTTTTTTTTGGATGTTTGATAATACCAATCGTTAATACCATTTTTATATTTTTTAAAATATTATTTATATACTTACTTGTTTATTAAGCTTAAATAAGGTGAAGTTTATTTATATATTGTTATTTGGTTATATATATATATATATATATATATATATATATATATATATATATATATATATAAAAGATGGGATGAGAGATCTTCAATACACTTGTACTAAGAACCTACACAACTTCTCATATAAAAGAGGATTGGACATTGATATTTGTGAATAATTAAAAAACGAGTTGATTAATCTTGTTAGAATAAACTATTAAATAATTATAATATTATATTTAAAAAATAAATTTAAGTATAATATTAGAACATCGAATTCTAAAATATGGTTATCCTTACTTATACAATCTAATTAGCCTAGTAACAAGGGATCTCCAACCTTTTCAGGAATTCAATTACGTGTTGTCAATTTCTGTTATAATTTCTCTTCTCATTTCTATCAATATAAAATTATTACATGCCATTTTAAATATACAATTTTTACCAAACAAATTCAAATTAAAAAGATTCTCCCAACAGGCCCAATGACCCTTCACTATTCCCATCGAGACCTTTCACTATTCACACGGAGAAAATTTTGTTTTTCAATTTCAACTTCCGATGAAAAACAAGTGGGAGTGAATTTTCAACCTATTTTTTTTTATTCCTTTTTCATTTTTGAAAACTATTTTCAGAATTCTTTTTACAAATTTTCAAAATATTCATTTAAAAAATTATGTAAACTGTTAAACTAAATTAATTAAATAGTTAATAGATAGTTTTATTCTTAATAAATTTATTAATTAAAAAAGTTAAGAACTATTGAAAACTAAATGAAAAAATAGAGTTTTTTGATAATAAATTGAAATTAAATTTAAGAAATAAATATTTAAAAAACGATTAATTTGATCAATAATAAATATATTCAATATTTATAATTATTATATAGATTTTTAATAATAATGAAGAGTTAAGATTAATGATTACTAATATTTATTTTGAATTTGAGTATTATTAAAAAATGTATAAAATATATTTATGAATGATAAAAATAACAGTTAATTGAATATTTTAAAATTATGTTAACATTAAAATAAAAAAATATTTAAAATATTAAAAGTTTATTCTAAAGTATAAAATATAAAATTTTGATTTAAATTATTATATAATGAGTTAAAGTGGATAATTAATATTAATTCAAAATCATACTTACATTTTTAATATTAATAGTTAATATAACTAATTTAAATATATGTGAATATTTTTTTATTATCAAAGAATAAATAAAATAAAACGGGAGATTAGGGGTGCCCTAACCCTTATACAATAACAATCCAAAACATCCTACTCTCTATATCTTATACCTTAGCAAACAATCCAACTGAGCACTACAAGAGCACATTTTTTAAATAAATCTGTATAAAATAACAGTTAGAAATATATGCACAATCTCCGAATAACACATAATTAGGATGTCAATTACATTACCCACTATTATGTATTTTCCTTCATGATGTTATAAATCCTTAATAGGGAGGACAACAATTTGTGCCTTACTGAAGTTCTCTAACCATTTATCTCTTTGTTTTCCAACTACATAACCTTTCATCATACACAAATTCTATTATTCTTAGATTATACCTTGTTGCATTCCCCTTCCATGTCTTCTTACAATTTTCCAGCATTAATTCATCGATATTCATTCATTGCAATCTGCCATCATAATTTATACACTGCTCTCTTATACTTAGATTCCATCGCGCCTTCTATTTCCTTTTAAGTATGTAAACACAAGATGGTGCTTTCCAAAACCAAGTTGTTGTTGCTTTATTGTAATAGTTCCAAATATATCATCTAGATAAATCATTTCTGATTCTGCACCTTTGCCTTTTCCCTTTCAGATGTTGCACATAATTATAATTTGCCTTCATTATCCCCTTTGTTGTTCGATTACCTGCACCTTCACTAAGCAAATACCTTTTCAGCCTTTTGTTATTCATCATTCTCTACTATAAAAAAGTGCTTTAACGACGGTTAAAAATGTCATATAAAGACGGTTCTAGAATGTCGTTATTGCGAGTGTCGTTATAAATCATTTGTTTATAACGACATTTCTAGAACCATCGTTATATAACCACATTAACGACATATGCAAAAAAACTGTCATTATTCTGCCAAATGAATGAAAAAAATAAAAAAAACACTTATAAATACAGTTCCAAACTGAAAATCGTCATTATAAGTTTTTTTGGTTGGCTTTTAAAGACGGTTCTCACTGGAACCGTCGTTATAAATGTATTTTATTTAAAAAAATGTTTTATTATATATATACTCTAATTATGCATAAAATATCAAATTTGTAGAATAATAATTCATGTAATATCCTAATTTAAATATAGAAGAAAGACTACATACAATAAATTAGTACATATAATATTCTACAAAAAGTTCTACAAATATATGAAAAAGTTCTATGTCATTGTAATAATTCATCTATATACAAGTGTTTTTGTATTGATGTAGTACATGATCCAAACCTGTATCAATTTCAGCTCGTGCAATAGTAACCACACTCATAATTTTTAGATTTCTTATTGCACTGCAAGTCAAAATAAGTGAATTAGACACATTAAAATGAGTGAACAAATATACTTTAAATACCTTAAGGTGGTGCATCCCACTCAACATGCTATAAGCACTGAAATAATAAGATTTCATGTTAGAACACATTACATTATGTAATGTAATGTATGAGTAATACATTTGTAAATTTAATATAATCATAATGGTTTGATAAATCTCTAATTTATACTAGGAAACATCATGCAAAATTTCAGATTTTTTTGACAAGTGAAAGTATGGGAAATAAAACCTTAAAATACTTGAAAAATACCTAAATAATACTTAAAAATAAAAAAATAGTAAACGGTAGATTTTTGGAATTTTGGTGGATCTCAATCCCTTTTGGGATTAACCATGTGATTCGTTACCTCGTTTCAAACAATTTTCTTTTTTTACGTGTCTCTATCCGACTTCTCTATCAAAAGTTATGACCGTTTGAAGTTTCTTCATGCTCATTTTTGCCAACTCCAAATCTATCACTCTTCTCCATCAAATATCCACTAAAGGAAGTTCCCTCAAACCTTAAACTACTATCAACGCATAGATACATGCAAATATTTATTATAAAATTAATTAAAACTAACTAACTTTCTGTAGTGATTTAGGGTTTAGGTATTGTCGGTGTGAAGGGTTGGCGGCGGAGACCGCTGTTTGCGTGCGCGAAGGAGAGAAGAAGACGACGTGGAGGAGAGAAGAAGACACTGGCAACACGGGGTTGGGGAGCTTGGAGGGTTGGTAGAGAGGAGGGTCTGTAGGGAGAGAGAGAGCTAGAGGCATAGTGAAGGCGGCAATGGAGTCGCAAGCGACGCTCAATGGAGAAGAAGAGTGTAGAGAACAGAAGATAGTGTGCGCAAGGGAGAAAAAGAGTGAGTTCATAACTATATAAAATCCTTAGCAAGAAAGAGAAATAGAGTTCTAAGATTGAGTTTGTGGAAAGTGTGAAACTTTGTATTCATCTTGGGAAGCTACTTACTTATGAAAATTCTTGCAATATACACTTCTAATTAATTTTAAGATAAATTGATTTTTTATATATAATTTTTTGAGTATTGCTGGAATTATTTATTTCTTTATATAGACGGCTGCATGTTGGATGTTGGTTGTTATGTTTATATTTATATGAAGAAACTGTATTTTACCAAAATATGTATTTATTTTAAATATAAATATTAGTTGGTGCTACTTATATTACGTACTAGTTACAATTAATTGTTTTAACTAATGACAAACCATTTAACGCATAATAAAGATATCATAGAAGGTTCTTATGTATGTTATAATAACTTTGTCAAACAAACATAAATTAGAAGGTTTATAAGAATAATATATGATTAATTTAATTAATTAAATATATTTGTAGGCATCATGTGTATAAAGCCAATTCTAATTTGGACACATAAGGAAAGTACAACTGTCTCACCATACTAAATTAAAAAAAAAAAAAAAAGAAAAAAAAAAAAAAAAAAAAACATATAAAAAAAAACAAAAAAACAAAACAAAAATAAATAAATAATAAAAAAAATTATAAAATAAA